>TARA_R110001632_G_scaffold155873_2_pt1 | contig 137260 bp, 113 predicted proteins | sample TARA_R110001632 | Tara Oceans TARA_R110001632 (sample SAMEA4398266) | marine metagenome | biome: Polar Biome; feature: [SRF] surface water layer (ENVO:00010504); material: water (ENVO:00002006), including particulate matter (ENVO:01000060) such as... | depth 5 m
CTGTTGGCATATTTGCTGATGGCGTTGCGGTGAAAACGATTGGTACTGAGCCCTTTCGTTTACTGCAAGAATACGTTGATGAGGTGATCACGGTTAATACCGATGAAATCTGTGCGGCGATTAAAGATATTTTTGATGATACCCGAGTAATAGCTGAACCTGCTGGTGCGCTTTCAATCGCGGGTATGCATAAATATCTGCAGCAAAACCCTATGCAAGGGCATACGTTTGGCGGTATTTTGTGTGGCGCCAATATTAACTTTCACACTTTGCGATACGTGTCAGAACGTTGTGAATTAGGTGAACAAAAAGAAGCGGTTTTTGCGGTGAAAATTCCGGAGCATGCTGGCGCCTTTAAACAATTCTGTGAGTTGCTGGGTGGGCGTATAATCACCGAGTTCAACTACCGCTTTGCCACAGACCGAGAAGCACATATCTTTGTTGGTGTAAAATTACGTGGTGGCAGAGCCGAATTCAAGCAACTTACTGAAACGCTCGCAGTCCACGACTACCAGTGCTTTGATCTAAGTGAAAACGAAATGGCTAAGCTACATGTTCGTTATATGGTGGGCGGCCGTCCCGCTAGCCTGCAAAATGAACATATATTTTCTTTTGAATTCCCGGAATATCCCGGGGCTTTGATGAAGTTTTTAAATACCTTGGGCGAAACGTGGAATATCACCCTGTTTCACTACCGGAATCACGGCGCCGCAGCGGGCTTAGTATTGTGTGGTTTCGAAATACCTCCCGAACAGCGAGAAAACTTTAATCAACATCTAGATGCATTGGATTATCAGTACACAGAGCAGACAGTAAACCCCGCTTACAAGTTTTTCTTGTCGGATGTAAATGGCATCTTAGCTAACAAGTAAAACTTAAAAAGGTGTGATGGGTTGGTAACAACCCACACATCTTTTTTATTCATTAGCCTACCAAATTAAATTTTTAAATAACCTACCGCTAAATTTGTTGCAAACGCTGAGTGATTTCAGGAGAAATCAAGTTCTCTACCGTGGCCAATAATGCTTCACTCGTTTCAGAGTGCTCTAACTGACCTTCGCTAGACGCATTAATTAAGGCATTGTCTTTAAGCGCGTGAATAAAAGTTGATAGCACGTTCTTATCAAAAAACTCTGGTGAATTGATACCATGCAGCGCGGCTAACCGTTCTGCAAATTCGCGACTTTGTTTCTCTAAACGACCGCGACTAATAGTTTGCTCTTTTTTCAGGATCGTCAAAACAACTGCATAGCGTTGCAATGTTTCTTGGATACTGCGATTAAGTAACCAAAACGAATAAAACGCTTTGCTGGTGGCTGCCGGTGGCAAGATTTCATTTTCTTCGGATTTCAACAGGCCTGTTTCAAGCATGGCAATTATGATGTGGTCAGTGTACTCCATCGCTTGCTCGTGATTCATATAGATAAATAATTCACGCTGCAGAAGCGGATAAAGCTGGCCAACTAGCGCAATCACTTTATCTTTAGCTAAGCCTTTATGCGCGAATACGATGGCACTGATTAAACCCGGGATGGCGAACAGATGAAGAATATTATTGCGATAATAGGTTAACGCTACCGCATTCTTACGTTTAAGCGAAATAATGGTGCCAAAAGTGTCTTGGGATACTTCAAGTTTATTGAGTTTTAATGTGCTTTCAAGTAGCGCTTTGCCATTACTTTGTGGCGCGCTAGATAATTCACTATAAGGGGCAAGTTTCAGTAATGCTAAATAATCATCAATTGCGCGTTCTAACTCATCTTGTGCCATGGCGTGTTTCTTTGCCGACAATAAACACATGGCGCACAATGACATACCACTGACTGCAGCCGCTTGGTTGATGCGACCCATTACATCGTTTGCTAACGTATTGACTACTGGCGTTAACCAACGAGGCTTTTTGTCTGTTTCTGCGCTTTGCGCGTCACGCCAATCAGGCTCTTGGCTGTCTAAAAAGTTTGTGATATTAATGGGTTCACCAAAGTTTAGGAAACCATTACCATAATTTTTGAGCTTACGAACCGCAGAAAAAACCTGGAAAAACGATTCCTTCTTTTTGTCTGTGCCTTTTAGTTCTTTTAAATAGCTTGAGACTTCCATGACGTGCTCGTAACCTATATAGACAGGTACTATGCTCACCGGCCTGTTGATCCCTTTTACAAGGGCTTGAAGCGTCATAGCAAGCATGCCTGTTTTGGGCGGTAACAAACGCCCGGTGCGGCTCCGTCCGCCTTCTGGGTAGTATTTTACCGAATAACCTTTGTTAAATAACAATTCCAAATATTCTCTGAATACAGCGGTGTAAAGCTTATTTCCGGCAAAACTTCGGCGTAGAAAAAATGCACCACATTTACGTAAAATGCCACCTATGGGCCAGAAATTTAGATTTATTCCTGCGGCAATATGAGGGGTCACTAATCCTTCGTGGTATATAACGTAGGTCAACAGTAAGTAATCCATATGGCTGCGATGGCAAGGCACATAGATAATTTCGTGACCACTTTGGGCAAGGGCTCTTACCTTGTCGGCATGTTTTACTTCTATACCGTTATACACTTTGTTCCAGATTTTAGTTAGCAAGCGGTCGCCGATCCTAACGATGCCTTCGCGATAATCTGCGGCAATTTCGTCAACGTATTTTTTAGCTTTGGCTTGAATCTGGTGATTGGATTGTTTTTTAATGCGCGCTTCGTCTTCCACTGCTTGGCGAACTGAGTCGGCCCCTAGAATCGAATTATAAAGTGCTTGGCGTTCTAGCAAGGTTGGGCCAATCAAATTTTGACGGCGGCGGTGAAAGTGCGTGCCTGCTAATCGAATGAGCTTATGCGCTATTTCTTCGTCACTGCCTTTTAAATCAGCCATGGTGCGCGACGATACAGCTTTGCTATAGCATACGAAATTATCACGCCCTAAAAATAAAACGATAAAAAATTTACGCAGCCAACTTGGAGAGACTTGGTGAGCGATAACATCTGACCAACCTGACAGTTTACGGCCCGGTGCCCTACCCCAAAATATCGAAACGGGTACTATTTGTAAGTCTAGCTCGGGATGTTCTCGATGAATTTGAAACAATCGAGTCACATCATCAGCGATATTGGTAATTTTAACTTTACGGGTCAGGACCGATCGTGGTTGTTGTAAATACAAACAGGCGGGTAATTCTTGACCACCAATACTCACCGTATCAGTTGGTTTGGGCAAGCCTAGTTCATTCGTCGACATCTTTAAGGCAAATTGGTCGGTAACCGAGTGCGTGCGCAATAAATAGATAATAGGTTTAGCTGTATCGATCCCAAGTTCAGTCTGTATATCTGTGGGGATGCTATTGACCTTAACGAGCCATTTAAGCGGAACAGATATAATTGTTAGCAGCAGTGTATGCAGCCATGCCATAGAGTGATACCTAAATAATGAAAGACCGCAATAGGATACCACGTTATTCAGCTTTTCCACCCCGTAGGATCAGTTTACAGGTCAGAGGTCTTGTATAAATTCTCCATCAATCGACTGCGTATAATAAATATTTGAGATTTAGCAACGACTGTATATACTCACAGTTAAACTGTATGAAACAACAGGCTGTGTATGCGTCCATTAACTCTTAGGCAAGAAGAAGTCTTGCAATTGATTAAAACCACTATGATCGATACCGGCATGCCGCCTACACGTGCGGAAATTGCGAGGCATCTTGGTTTTAAATCTGCTAATGCCGCTGAAGAGCATTTAAAAGCTTTAGCGCGAAAAGGCGCCATTCAAATATTACCGGGTACCTCCAGAGGTATTAGACTTACTGAGCCATTAGAAGATCAATTAGAAGATCAAGGCTTACCTCTCATTGGGCGAGTCGCCGCTGGCGAACCGATTTTGGCTCAAGAGCATGTTGAAATGCACTATAAAGTTGATCCGAATTTATTCAAACCTAGTGCTGATTTTTTACTCCGTGTTAGTGGTATGAGCATGAAGGATATTGGTATTTTGGATGGCGATTTACTTGCTGTGCATAAAACCACTGATGTTCATAATGGCCAAGTCGTCGTCGCTCGTGTTGATGAAGATGTCACGGTTAAACGTATTGAGCGCAAAGGGCGTCAAGTGATCTTGCATGCTGAAAACGAAGAATTTCAACCCATTAAAGTTGATTTAGCGACCCAACCTTTCAATATCGAAGGCATTGCCGTAGGCGTGATACGTAATTCAGATTGGATGTAAGCAAGCCAACAGTTTACGCTGAATTATACTGATAAATAGGTAGTACGTTTGGGGTTTCGCAATGATGCCCCAATGCATTTTTACATGATCGTTTCCTCCCGCATTTATACTCTCTAACTCGCCCTTTCTACGTTGTCATTGCGATATACTTTGTTACTGAAATGTAAACGTAACATACTGATCGACTGATTAAATTTTACCCAGTTGAATATAAATTAAACAAAATAACTGGACTCCGCCCCCTGTTTTGAGTAATGCTTGTTACATCCTTAACAAGTTAGTAACATTTTTTAACTTGTATTGAATCTTATAATAATAAATGAAGACGTAAATTTTGCTGGCTATCGCCACTATTTCAAACGTTTGACAAGCAGGGGGTCGAGTGAAGAAAATTTCGTTGAGTGTGATGGCAATGCTAAGCGCGTTTCAAAGCGGTACTGTTTTCGCAGAGTCGGTAGCTGACTTAGATCAATATCAACTGAATATGCGCAAGGGTGTCACAGATATCAGCGCAGATGTATATGACTTGCATATGTTGATGTTTATTATCTGTGTGGTTATCGCCGTTGGTGTTTTTGGAGCGATGTTTTATTCCATTTTATTTCACCGTAAGTCCAGAGGTGCAAAACCTGCCAACTTTCACGAAAGTGTAAAAGTCGAAATCGCTTGGACCGTTATCCCTTTTGTTATTTTAATTGTTATGGCTGTTCCAGCAGCGAAAACGCTAATCGCTATGGAGGATGCCAGTGAGCCTGACGTCACTGTGCTAGTGACAGGCTCGCAATGGAAGTGGCATTACAAATACATGGACAACGACGTTGAGTTTTATTCTCGCTTAGCAACCCAAGCTGGCGAGATTTCTGGCAAGTTGGATAAAGGCGTTAATTATCTTCTAGAGGTTGATCAGCCTCTTGTTATACCGACCGATAAGCGCGTGCGCTTTTTGATTACTTCAGACGACGTCATACATTCTTGGTGGGTGCCTGACTTTGCTATTAAGCAAGACGCTAATCCCGGTTTTATTAATGACGCGTGGACGAAAGTAAACGAGCCAGGTATCTATCGCGGTCAATGTGCTGAATTGTGCGGTAAAGACCATGGTTTTATGCCTGTAGTGGTCATTGCTAAAGAGCCTGCAGAATATGATAAATGGATAGGTGAAAGACAAGCCATTCAAGAGAAAGCAAAGGCGGAAGAACAACGATTACTCGCTATGAATATGAGTAAAGATGAACTGATGAGTAACGGTCAGAAAATTTACACTGCTAATTGTGCTGCGTGCCATATGCCAAATGGCGAAGGGTTACCAGGCGTATTCCCAGCGTTAAAAGGCAGTAATATTGCGTTGAATGATATGGCAGCTCATATCGACATTGTATTAAACGGTAAATCTGGTACGGCCATGGCAGCCTTTGCTAAACAGCTAAGTATGTCTGAGCTGGCAGCAGTGATTACATTTGAGCGTAACGCTTGGGGTAATGACACTGACGAGTTGGTACAGGCTAAAGATATTAATGCTGCTCTGAACGGGCAATAGGGGGACGATCATGAGCACAGTTACTGAAACGCTTCATCACGACGACGACCATCACGAACATCATGCGCCACCTTCAGGGATAAAGCGCTGGTTATACACTACTAATCATAAAGATATTGGTACGTTATATCTGTGGTTCGCGTTCATTATGTTTTTAACTGGTGGCGCCATGGCAATGGTTATTCGTGCCGAGTTATTTCAACCGGGTTTGCAAATAGTCGAGCCACACTTTTTTAATCAAATGACCACGGTGCATGGCTTAATTATGGTTTTTGGTGCCGTTATGCCGGCTTTTACAGGTCTAGCTAATTGGCTGGTGCCCATGATGATTGGTGCGCCTGATATGGCTTTACCACGCATGAATAACTGGAGTTTTTGGATCCTGCCTTTTGCCTTTTTAATTCTCTTGTCTTCGTTGTTTATGGACGGCGGCGGTCCTGCATTCGGTTGGACTTTCTACGCGCCTTTATCCACGACATATAGTGGTGACAGTACTGCTCTATTTGTATTTTCGGTTCACATAATGGGTATCTCGTCGATTATGGGCGCGATTAACGTCATCGTTACCATATTCAATATGCGAGCCCCCGGCATGACGTGGATGAAAATGCCACTTTTTGTATGGACGTGGCTAATTACAGCTTTTTTATTAATCGCGGTCATGCCCGTTTTAGCGGGCGCGGTAACCATGGTGCTGACAGATAAATTTTTTGGAACCAGCTTTTTCGATGCTGCCGGTGGTGGCGATCCGGTAATGTTCCAGCATATTTTCTGGTTCTTCGGCCATCCCGAGGTGTACATCATGATCTTACCGGCCTTTGGCATTATTTCGCAGATCGTGCCGACATTTTCTCGAAAGCGGCTGTTTGGTTATTCCTCGATGGTTTATGCGACCGCATCAATCGCTTTATTGTCATTTATCGTTTGGGCACACCATATGTTTACGACAGGTATGCCGGTATTTGCCGAAATGTTCTTTATGTTGGCAACCATGTTGATTTCGGTGCCTACGGGGGTAAAAGTCTTCAATTGGGTGGCTACGATGTGGCGTGGTTCGCTGAGCTTTGAAGTGCCCATGTTATTTGCGCTAGCGTTTATTGTGCTGTTCACCATTGGTGGCTTGTCGGGCCTCATGTTGGCGATTACCCCAGTGGATTTCCAATATCATGATACCTATTTTGTGGTTGCGCATTTCCATTATGTGCTAGTGACCGGCGCTATATTTTCGATTATGGCCGCTGTTTACTACTGGCTACCGAAATGGACTGGAAAGATGTTCGATATCCCGCTGGCTAAATGGCACTTTTGGTGCTCATTAGTTTCGGTCAATGTATTGTTCTTCCCTATGCACTTCGTCGGTTTAGCCGGTATGCCAAGACGGATCCCTGATTACGCATTGCAATTTGCGGATTTCAATAAATGGATAAGCTTGGGCGGGTTTGCATTCGGTTTATCGCAATTAATTTTCTTGGTTATCATTATTAAAGCTTGCCGTAAGCAAGGTGAACCTGTGAGCGACCAAGTTTGGGAAGGAGCGGAAGGCCTAGAATGGGAAATACCTTCACCAGCCCCTTATCATACGTTCGAAACGCCGCCAGTTATTAAGTAAGCGGTAAAGGAGAATTTTATGTTGCTAAGTGAAGTGAGGTTTTCAAAAAAAAGACTGCTCAAACGGTTTGTAGCATTTGCCTTGGGTTTTATAGCGTTTGGTTTTTGTAATAGTCTGCAAAACGATGCGTATATGCCGCTGAATGACACAGAGTATTTTGCACTAGAAGGTAAAATGTATAATGCTGAGATCGCACAGCAAGGGTTAGTTCAGTCTTATTCAGGTATGTTCTGGCAATCCTTATGACAGACAAAAGGCAGCAACCTCAAGCGCCTGACGCCGCCAAAAATAGTCCCCCGCCTAGCAATGCTAAGATGGTGGGTAAGTTGTTGGTAGTCGTGCTGGGAATGTTTGGTTTTGGTTTTGCGTTAGTTCCACTTTACGATGTGTTTTGTGATTTGACTGGATTAAACGGTAAAACTGCAAACTCAGCGGCTATCTATGAAGTGATGGAGATTGACGAGTCACGCACCATAACGGTGGACTTTATCACACGTACCAACTCAGGTATGGCATGGCAATTTGAAGCGCAAACACGGCAAGTGAAAGTGCATCCTGGTCAAATGAACGAGGTGAATTTTACAGTTAAAAATCCAACACAGCACTTAGTTGTTGGCCAAGCCGTACCATCGGTTTCGCCCGGCATGGCTGCGTTATTTCTGAATAAAACAGAGTGTTTTTGCTTTGAGCAGCAAGTTTTGCAAGCAGGTGAGTCAGCGGTCATGCCTATGCGATTTTATGTAGACCCTCAATTACCACAAGACATTACCTATTTTACGTTGCAGTACACTCTATACGACGTCACGTCGACGGCAGGTGATCTTGCAATGAATAGCGGTGAACAGGAGAACGAATGATGGCTCAGCCAAATTATGAAAAATACTATGTACCAGCGAGTAGCCCGTGGCCCATTGTGGGGGCTGTGGCATTATTTTTGATTGCCGTCGGAGCCGGAAATTTTGTTATTGAACATTCAAAAGGAACGACTGGTTACGGTGGATATATATTATTAGCTGGCTTTGCTACGTTAATTTTTATGTTGTTTGGCTGGTTCAGAAATCAAATTCATGAATCCATGACTGGTTTATACAGCGCACAATTGGGCCGTTCGTATCGACAAGGCATGGCCTGGTTTATTTTTTCAGAAGTGATGTTTTTCGGTGCTTTTTTTGGAGCTCTATTTTATGCACGTATGATCGCCATTCCATGGCTGGGTGGCTCGTCTAATAATGATGCAACTAATGAAGTGCTTTGGCCGGCTTTTCAGGCTATGTGGCCTTTAGTAGAAACACCTGGCGGAACTAAAACTGAGGCTATGGGTTGGTACGGATTACCCCTTATCAATACTGTAATTCTGCTAATCTCGTCAGTGACATGCCATTTTGCACATGTGGCTTTGGAAGAAAATAAACGCGGTCGGTTAAAACTGATGTTGGGTCTCACCGTGTTGTTAGGCGCCATATTCATGACGTTACAAGTTGAAGAGTATATTCATGCTTACCAAGAAATGGGACTAACGTTGCAATCCGGCGTTTACGGCAATACCTTCTTTTTGCTTACAGGCTTTCATGGATTACATGTGTCCTTAGGCGCGATTATTTTATTCATCATGTTGTTACGAATATTTAAGGGGCATTTCACACCCGAGCATCATTTCGCCTTTCAAGCGGCAAGTTGGTACTGGCATTTTGTGGATGTGGTTTGGGTGATGTTGTTCTTTTTTGTCTATATTTTATAGCAGCGCTAAGTATCCCATTGGCCTAATATTTGGGCCAATGGGAAAAATAGATATTGAAGAGGGTTTAGAACGGTCGATGGTTTGGTTCGATAAGCCCCGTCGCAATGGCGATAAGAAGCAAGACTACAATCGCTACCGATGTTAAGACACGTCTTCCAATGTATTTACTCATATTGGGTTGTGTCGGTTCGTCTTTAAGCATTATCACCATGGCTTTAAACAAATTAAAGATCATAACAATAAGTAGTATTCCGATGATTATCTTTATTAGCACTTTTCTTCTCCCTTTCGCTGATGTTTCTATTGTTGATTAAGCATGCTTAGCGTCATTAAGCGATTGCCTATAGTTTCTACCCTAGTGACTTTATGTGCTGTTGTCATCATGTTTGCTCTTGCTAACTGGCAACTTCAAAGAGGACTAAACAAAGCACAGCGAATTGAAAGCATGGCCACTGCATCAGCACGTGAACCGTTCTCTTTAGAGCAGATAAAAGTATATAAAGGAGATATTCAAGATTTACCGATCACTATTAACGCGACGCTTAATCCAAAGCAGGTCTTGCTGCTTGATAACCGTATACATCAGGGGCGTCCTGGTTTCGAGGTTTTAGCCGTGGCTAAAAGTGACGGGCATAATGCATTAGTTAATTTTGGATGGATTACAGGAAAGCAAATCCGCTCGGATTTACCTACTGTGACATTACCTAATTTATTGGCTGGCGAGCGAGGACGAGTTGTTCTGCCAAGTCATAACCCACTTATTACCGAAACGGCAACATTGACAGCGACTTGGCCTAAGGTCATACAACAAATAGATATCCACTTTGTAGAACAGATGCTACAGATAGAACTTGCTCCTTTTGTCATTACGCTGACCGTCAATGACAACCCACAGTTTGTGCGTAAATGGCAGCCAGTAGTCATGCCACCAGAAAAGCACTATGCCTATGCCGTCCAATGGCTCGGCTTGGGTGTGGCCGCATTTTTAGTTTATTTTTTTGCACTTCGCAATCGACTTAAGAAGGTATCCAACGATGAACACCAGTAATAAACGCATGATAATTACCCTCGCCGTTGTTTTTATTTTGCCGGTGGCATTGGCCAAGCTTGCCTTAGATAACAATTGGTTTAATAAAGCATCAACAAATAAGGGGCAATTGCTTAGCCCTACGCTAGATATGACCGCCTTGCAGGACAAAACCACCGAGCCCAAATGGCAGTTGCTATACGTACTACCGACTAAATGCAGCGTGGAGTGTAAAAATGCCTTATACAGTGTTGAACAGGTATGGACTGCATTAGGCAAAGAGCACGATAGGGTACGTGCGACGGTTATCAGTACTCCTGATAGTGATGTCTCGGCTATGCAGAGAATAGAACAGCAGAATTCGGTTAAGTTGTTAAAAACTAACGTGGAAAATGTTAATAATGTGTTTAAAGGTGGGCCGACAAATGCTATTTTCATTGCAGATACTTTGAATAACGTGATCTTGCGTTATCCACTTCAGGTCGAGCAGCAGCAAGCTATTTTGCATAGTCGCGACATATTATCTGATTTACGAAAGCTGCTGAAATTATCGCGTATAGGCTAGAGGGAAATACATGAGGAAGTTGGTATTGGCGGGGCTTATCCTTGCCGTAACTGTGATAGTGCTAGGTGCATATACGCGGTTAACCGATGCAGGGCTAGGATGTCCAGATTGGCCGGGATGTTACGGCCATTACAAGGTTCCGGCTGCACAAGAGCAGATCAACGCTGCAGAGCTAGCATTCCCCGAACGGCCATTAGAGCCGCAAAAAGCTTGGAACGAAATGATCCATCGCTATTTTGCCAGTGCGCTCGGTTTATTGATTGTTGTTATCTTTATCATCAGTATTGCTAAAAGGGCCTATCATCGACCAATTAAATTACCGCTTTTCCTTCTGTGTTTAGTTATTTTTCAGGGCATGTTGGGAATGTGGACCGTTACCCTAAATTTATTACCTATAGTGGTGCTTGGCCATTTGCTTGGTGGTTTTGCTGTTCTGTCGTCACTATTTTTGTTGTATTTACGCTTAGTGCCTTATCGAATTCCGGGTGGCGACCACCAAGCCCGTAGGCTCGGAAAGTATGCTTTGTTAGGTATCGGTATTTTGCTTGGGCAGATCGCATTAGGGGGTTGGACGTCTGCTAATTATGCAGCTCTTGCGTGTACCGAGTTACCTATTTGTGAAAGTAATTGGTACCAGCGATTAGATTTTATTGGCGCATTTAGCCTTCCTGAAGCGGTTAACTATGAGTATGGCGTACATAATTATGCCCAACGTATGACAATGCACATAGTGCATCGAGCGGGTGCATTACTCACCTTTATCTATTTGTGCTGGCTGGCAACACGCATATATGCAGTGGCCAGCTCTAGTTTCTTGAAAAAAATTGCAGCTGCGTTGGTTGTCGTGCTGGGTATTCAAGTGATGCTAGGTGTCAGTAATGTCGTGTTTAGTTTGCCAGTTGCTGTCGCAGTATTGCATAACGCAGTTGCTGCGTTATTGTTGCAAGTACTTGTTTTACTCAGCTACACCCTTTATCGAAAAACATAGGAGAGACCAATGAGTAAATCAGTTGGTATTACACCTCATAACATCACTGCAAAATTTAGCGCAGATTGGCGTGATTATTATGAAATGACCAAGCCCAAAGTGGTGATGTTATTATTACTAACGGCCTTAGTGGGTATGTGCTTGGCAAGCGAAAACTGGATAAGCTGGAAGATCCTTATCGCAGGCCTAACGGGTATTGGATTTCTTTCCTCTGCCGCTGCGGTTATCAACCATGTGGTCGATAGGAAAATTGATGCTCAAATGGCTCGAACCTCTAATCGGCCTTTGCCTAAAGGAAAGGTTTCTCCTAAAAAGGCGATTATATTTGCAGGGCTACTAACCGTTGTTGGTTATATTATTTTAGAGTTGTGGGTTAATCGTCTAACGGCACTGCTCACGTTAGCGAGCTTAGTTGGTTACGCTTTCGTTTATACTATGTACTTAAAGCGTGCTACTCCGCAAAATATTGTAATTGGTGGGTTGGCAGGCGCCGCACCACCCTTACTAGGTTGGACAGCGGTAACCAATGACATTCATGCGCACGCTCTGTTATTAGTGTTAATTGTTTTTATTTGGACCCCGCCTCATTTCTGGGCGTTGGCTATTCATCGGGAAAAAGACTACGCACGGGCGAAAATCCCCATGCTACCTGTAACGCATGGTATTGAATTCACTAAAACTTCAATCTTGCTATACACAGTATTACTGACGCTTATTTGTTTATTACCTTATCTTATCGGTATGACGGGTGTCATTTATTTGCTTGGCTCCAGCGTATTAAATGCCGGCTTCTTGTACTATGCATGGAAACTGAAATTCGCCAGTGACGACAATACCGCCATGCAAACGTTTAAGTTTTCAATTATTCATTTGATGGTATTGTTTGTGGTCTTATTGGTTGATCATTATATGAGATTTACTTTTTGAATAAATTAAGTTTAGGGCTAGTCGCCGCAGTGGCACTGGTGGTCGGGATCGTAATTGCGATAAACATCGCGCCGCCACAGAGTGAACAAACTGAATACATTAAGCTGTATCCTCAGGCTAGGGCCTTACCTGAATTTTCGTTAGTTGATAGCAAAGGCCAAGTATTGACCAACAAAAATTTTCGGCAGCAGTGGACGTTGATTTTTGTGGGATACACTTTTTGTCCTGATATATGCCCAACTACCTTAGCTGATTTAAGCAGCATCTATCCACAGCTGCAAAGTATTGATGGCCAGTACCCAATTAAAGTCGCGTTTATTTCTGTCGATCCGGCACGTGATACCACTGAAAGGCTAGCCGAATACATCGATTTTTTTGAACCTGATTTCATAGCTGCCACTGGAGAACACGCCGATATCTTTTCATTTGTTCGCGCCATGGGCATGATGTATTCCATTTCGCAAAGCACAGATGACCCAAACTATTTGGTCGACCATAGTGCGTCGATTGTGTTGATAAATCCGCAAGGAAATGTGATTGGCCGATTTAAGCCGGAATTTGCGCCAGGGAAAGTCGCGGTCAGTGACAGCGAGCGCATTCTACATGATATGACTATATTGGCGACAGAACAGTAATAATGTCTGCTGTACGTCAAGCAAACGCGGTGGATGGGAAAGACGCCGTGGCCTTAATTATTTCATCTGCACCTGTGGCGTTAAATAGATTATTTAGCCAGCATACAGTGGAGCGTGATTATCTCGCTAAAATTTTTTTAATAAAGGCATTTGCTGAGCAAGCCGGTCAATTTGGCTATGGTAACCACTGGGTTATTGAAATTGATAATAAAGTCGCGGCCATAGGTTGTGGCTGGCAATTTGATATGGGCGAGACTTATGTGCAAGCTACGCTTGAAAGTATGACCCGCTATTACCAAGGTACAGATGTACTCGAGGTTTTACATCGATGTCAGGCCTTACAACAAGTATTTGCGCGTCCTGGGGTTGATGAAATGTGTGTGGGGCACATAGGTGTGGCAGACGAATTTCAACGTCAAGGGTTGTGTAGTCAACTATTAGCGCATTTTGAATCCCTGGCAAAAGCAAACAACAAGCAAGCGCTGACTTTAGATGTAAAACAAGACAACCTTGCTGCTATTCACTGTTATCAGCGTTTCGGTTTCAAGGTCGTTCGCACCACCCAAGACGCAAGCCCAATGTCCCTTGGCATTTATGTGCATATGCGCAAAATGCTATAGTTTGCTCGTCACGGTCATGCCACCCCATAGTTCAAACTAGTCATCTCATCAAATTTCAATATTTAGCAAAAATCAGTCCAACCACTTGCCATCTGTTGTTGGCACAAACCATGGTTTAGAGTACCAATAATAACGTGATGGCTGCTGTTTACTTGGCGCTGTGCAGTTAACTCTTGAACGGCCAAATGGCAATTGTTGGGTAAACGCCATAGAAATACGCTCGTCTTCACGTGTTATGGCTTGAGAAGCACCTTGAAAATAACAGCTCAATTGACTGTTATTAATATCGTCACTTTGTACGCTAAATTGAAATATAAATGGGTCTGGACCGACTAATGGTGTTGTTGGTGAAATATTCGTTACTGGCATGGCTAGGCTCGCCATCTTGACCTTTAGTCGGTCTAAGTTGGCGTAAATACCGGCAGCGGGAAAGCGTGACAAAGCTGAAAAGTCACTATAACTGGCGATAGCACCCGAAGACTGCGCAAAAACCACGTAGCCAAGTTCTGTTAAGCGTGCTTGTAAAGCAGGTGAGAATTCGCCATAGGGGTAGGCAAAGAATTTATCCTTAACATCTAAATTTTCTTCAAGTAACGCCTCAGCCTGTTGTATATCGGCTATGCGACGAGATAACCAAGCAGTATCACTTTCATCAGGTAAGCGGTTTAACATGTGCTCATGGCGTAGATTATGGTTAGCAAAGCTTGCTCCTCGCTTAGCCATATTGCGCATATCATCCCAACTTAAATGATAATCAACTTTGTTGACTAAATCTGGGTTGATAAATACGGTATAGGGTAGATTCAGTTTGGCCATTATAGGGTGGCCATTTTGATAAATATTCTTAAAGCCATCATCAAACGTGATCGCGATCGCATTGTCTGGCAGTGGTCGTTTATTCTGAAGCGCTACGACGATGTCTTTTAATGGTAAAACATTGTAATGCTCGGATAAATAATTCATATGTTGCGTAAACGTTTGCGGCGTGACACTCGTTGAAGCAGGTGTGGTATTGCTGACGTGGTGATAGAGTAAAATAACTGCATTGTCGGCAGCTTGCACCTTACTGCTTGAGATGAAAATACAGGTGCAAACTAATATACAAAAAATGATACGATCCATAGAGTTACCTTTAAATATGTTGAAATTTAACTGGCACCGCGTAACGCTGATAAACGTTGCATCGTACCTAATAGCATAAGTGTAACATTGAATTCTCTCAGCATAATGTGTGCTGGTTCAGCTTTGATAAATTATATTTTTTTTAATTTCGGTAGATAGCGACTTGGCTCAATCACACGTTTCAACGTACCAACGATTCTGGCATCGCGCCTCTCATCAGCAGCTAATTTTGCTAGCGTTACCCATGATCCTGAGCAATATAACGACTCCACTAATCGGCATGGTCGATACAGCAGTGCTGGGTCACATGGGGAGCAGTCAATACCTTGCTGGTGCGGCGATAGCCTCACTTATTTTGACTCAAACCTACTGGTTATGTGGCTTTATTCGAATGTCGAGCACAGGCCTTAGTGCGCAAGCTAAAGGCGAGCAGGATGCTGAAGCGAAAAGTCGAGTGTTTTGGCAAAGTTGCAGCGTAGCGCTCGCTATCGGCTTAGTTATATGGGCAGTGCAAAAACCCTTACTAGCACTGGGTATTCACTTTGCCCAGCCAGAAACGCAACTGTTAGAAGTGATTCAGCAGTATTTTAGTGTGCGCATAGCCGGCGCTCCAGCTGCCTTAGTGAATCTTGCGATAATTGGATGGTTAATCGGTCAGCAAAAGACTAAACAAGTACTTTATATTCAAATTTTTGCCAACCTACTCAATGCCGGGTTGAGTATATTGCTGGTTTTTGTGTTTGACCAAGGCGTGAAAGGGGTTGCACTGGCGAGTGTTGCCGCTGAATACAGTATTTTGCTGCTTGGTATGTGGGTCGCGTTTAAAGGTATGGGCTTACTTATGCCTCATTGGGCATTATGGCGATGGTCTTCACTCGCGCAGTTAATGAGCCTCAATGGATACAGTTTTGTGCGCAATCTAGCACTGCAGGTGTGCTTAGCTTTCGTAATTTTTCAGGGGGCTAGATTTGGTCCGTTAACCGCGGCCAGTAATGCGATCATTATGCAGTTTTTCGCCTTGATTGCGTTAGGCTTAGACGGTATTGCCTATGCGGTTGAAGCACTGGCGGGTGAGGCTAAAGGCAAGAACGATGCGCAAGAAATCAAGCGAGTCGTGCTTCGCGGGTTGTTATGGTCCGGTGTGGTCGCTACGCTTTATAGCTTAAGCTTTTTGTTATTTGGTCGACAAATTATTGCTATTTTAACGGATTTACCTGAACTGAGATCCTTCACTGAGCACTACTTATTAATCATTTGGCTATTGCCCATAATTAGCCATTGGTGTTTCTTGCTTGATGGAATTTTTGTGGGATTGACCCGAGCCAAAGCCATGCAAAATAGCATGCTACTTAGTGCAGTGTGTTTCTTCTTTCCCAGTTGGTGGTTACTGCAAGATTATCAAAATTACGCATTATGGATTGCGCTATTGCTGCTTATGTTAGGGCGAGGCCTTAGTCTTGGTGGGTATTTCGTTTATCTTTATCGTGCTCAGCGTTTGTTAGGCTAAATGCACTTTGCATACGATAAGCAAGAATGCCAACGTAGCCATAAAGGGCATAGATACAGCCAATAATAAGTGCGAGCAGTCCGGGAATTTGTAACCAAATCCAGCTATTGGCGCCGAGTAACACCAACGCGACGCCAATACAAAAAAAACCAAGGCCGTATTTAAAACGACCCCAGCTTTTGTGAGGATCAGCCGCTAACTTAGAGAGCGGTTTTTTTTGCATTGCGCAGGTCTATGAATTAGTAATATGAGTGCTCACCAGCTTCGTGCTCGGTGGCATCTTTGACTGCAGTCAGTTCACCAGAAAACTGCGCAAGCATTTGTTTTTCAATGCCATCTTTGAGCGTTACATCAACCATTGAGCAGCCGTTACAACCGCCACCAAATTGCAATATGGCTTCGCCTTTATCAGTAATTTCTACCAACATTACTTTACCGCCATGGCTGGCTAGCTGTGGGTTGATCTCTGCTTCGATCATATACTGTATGCGCTCTTCAAGAGGCGCGCCGTCATCGACCTTACGCGCTTTGGCATTCGGGGCTTTTAACGTTAACTGAGAGCCCATTTGGTCGGTCACGAAATCAATTTCGGCTTCGCTCAAAAACGGTGCGCTTTCCGCATCAACGACTGCATCGAAGCCATTAAATTCAAGGGTGATATCCGTTGATTCAACTGCGTCAGGTGGGCAATAAGACACACCACATTCCGCACTTGGCGTACCAGGATTAACAACAAATACCCGAATATTACTGTCAGGCTCTTGTTTTTCAAGCAATTTACAAAAATGCGCTTGGGCTGTATCTGAGATAGAAATCATAAAAAAGGTCCTGTTGTAGAAACATATGAAGATTATATCAAAATTACTTGACTAAAACACTCAAGTAATAAGGTTTGCTTATGTTAATTTCAGCTTAAATATGCGAACCTTTTAAGCTTATTTTGCGGTAATAAAAGGTTTATCTATATGAAGTGCGGTTGTTTTTTGGGATTTGTAAGTCTAATTTTGTTTTCCTTTTCGGCCCAAGCCCTAATCGACAGCGACTATTTACCCAATAATACGCAATTTCGTGATGATATTCCTAGCCCTTCCCAAGTCATCGGTGCGCCAGTCGGGGAATGGCACGTCCGCCATGATCAGCTAGTCGAATACATGCGTATTCTGGCTGCTAAGTCGGACCGGGTTAGCATAGTAGAAACAGGCCGTTCACATGAAAACCGCCCTCTTTTATTACTGACCTTTAGCTCAGCTAAGAACCAGCAAAACTTAGCATCAATTCGTCAACAACACGTGTCATCATTTGGTCAAAAAAGCGAACCAGATCAACCGCTTGTCCTGTGGATGGGCTACAGTGTGCATGGCGATGAATCATCAGGCGCTAATGCCGCGTTGTTAATCGCTTATTACCTTGCAGCAGCTAAAGGCGAAGCTGTTGAAGCCTTGCTTGATAACAATGTGGTGCTGATGGAGCCCAGTATCAACCCCGACGGCTTGGCTCGATTTGCCCAGTGGGCTAATGGCAATCGTGGTCAGCAGCTAGTCGCAGACCCTAATCATAGAGAGCATCAACAGCCTTGGCCGAGTGGGCGAACTAATCATTATCTATTTGATTTAAATCGGGACTGGTTATTGCTGACTCATCCTGAATCACAAGCGCGTATTGCTCAGTTTCATCGTTGGCGACCTCATGTGCTGACTGATTTTCATGAAATGGGCACTAACAGTAGTTATTTTTTCCAACCAGGTATTGCTTCACGCAATAACCCTTGGACCCCAGCGCGCAATACTGAGCTAACGGCCGAGCTGGCAAAGTTTCATGCAGCCGCCTTAGATAAAACTAAACAATTGTATTTCACTCAGGAAGCATACGACGATTTTTATTATGGGAAAGGGTCAACCTACCCAGATGCCCAAGGCTCTATTGGTATTCTGTTCGAGCAAGCAAGTAGTCGTGGGCATAAGCAAGAGTCTATTAATGGTGTGCTGAATTTTAGCGATACGATTCAGAATCAAGTAACGACATCTCTTTCTACGTTCACTGGCGCGCAAGCTAATAAAGCCGCGCTACTCGCTTACCCTGAGCAATTTACCGCGCAAACAAATAAGCTTATTAAAGATGATAAAACCGTCGGCTATCTGCTCAGTGAGTCCCAAGACGCCAGCCGTTTCGCACAATTGAAATCTATTTTACAGCAGCATCAAATTAAGTTCAGTTACTTGGATAAAGAAGTCAGCGTGGATGATACCGTTTATCAGCCATTGTCGAGTATCTTTGTGCCGTTGAATCAACCTCAATACCGTTTAGTTAAGTCATTGTTTTCAGAGCGAAAAAGCTTTGATGATAATAGTTTTTATGACGTATCAAGTTGGAATTTACCGCTCGCATTTAATATTCAATACTCTCCTGTTGAACGCAAGTTATGGCGGAATATCCCCATTAATGATGAACAAAATGCGTCTGCTAAACAATTAACGGCCATTGATGGGAAAGACGCCTACGCTTTCGGATTTTCATGGCAGGACTCTAACGCCCCTAAGCTGCTTTATCGATTACTGGCTGGTGGTGTAAAAGTCAAAATAGCAGGTTCAGATTTCGCTGCCCAGACAACGCAAGGCAATATTAGTTTTACAGCAGGCTCAGTGTTGATTCCGTTAGCACTGAAGCAACCCGATAATCTAGAGTCACTATTGAACGAAGGGGCAGCACAAAGCGAAATAAAAATTTGGTCGATACAATCTGGCTTGACCGCGCAGGGCATTGATATAGGTAGTCGTGATATGCACGCACTTAAAACGCCTCAGGTGTTATTGGTAGGTGGAGAAGGTACTTCGCAGTATGAGGTAGGAGAGGCGTGGCATTACCTTGATACGGTTGTTGAAATGCCAGTGACCATGACTGACTTATCGCGTTTACCTCGACTAGATTTAACGCGTTATAGCCACATTATTTGGGTCAGTGGCAATTACGCTGATGTGCCTGAAAAAACAGTGCGCACATTAGAACAATGGTTATCGGCTGGCGGCGTAATGATAGGGCAGCGCACTGGTGCTAAGTGGCTTGCAGATAAGGATTGGTTAAAGGCGTCATTTTTCAGCCAAGATGAAATTAAACGGGCCTTTTCGACGACAGATTTAAATTATGCAGATCGTAATCAACTCGCGGCGAAACGACGTATTGCTGGTGCGGTTTTTGATACTCAGCTTGATTTGAGTCATCCCCTTACTTTCGGATTTACGCGGTCACATCTGCCTTCATTTAAAAATAGTACAGTCGTTATGCGAGTGCCTAAAACGCCATTTGTTACTGTGGGTCGCTATACGTCTACCCCCTTAATGTCTGGTTATGCTGCAGATGAATTACAAGCGCTCGTGAGTAAAAGTGCTTCGATTGTGGCTCACAGTGTAGGCAAGGGGAAAGTCATTGCTTTTGTGGACGATCCTAATTTTCGGGGTTATTGGCGGGGAACTAGGCGGTTGTTAAGCAACGCGATATTTATGTCTAATCTTATTGCCACCGATCAGCCATAATTCCTCAGATAGCTACGGCCATGTTAACGTGATGGCTTACTATCATGCTCGAGCGTAAGGCATATACTCCAAATATCGATTTGTATGTTTGGGTTATGGCTTTTGATTAGTTGGTAAATCGCTTCAACCGTTGCACCCGTGGTGATGACGTCATCTAAAATTGCTATATGCTGGAATTTGACGGGGCGATGTAGCGAGAACGCATTTTGCATATTGGCCTTTCTTTGTGAACTGGAAAGTGACGTTTGGGTTTGAGTGGCCTTATGGCGCGCAATTAAATCAGTTTTTAAAGCGATGCCCGTTAGAGCAGAAATGCACTTACCTAGCTCTACACTTTGATTGTATTTACGTGTTTGATAACGCCTCGGATGTAATGGCACGGGTATTATTGCTTGGGGTAATGAATCATTTTTGCTTAAAGCATGCTGAAAAAAAAGCTCGGCTAACGCATTAGCATGCATAATTTTATTGGAAAATTTCAAACCAGTAATTAGACGCGACAAAGGCCATTGATAATCTGCCATAGCCAATACATGATCAGCCGATAACAGTTTAAGTCCCCGTTGCACCTTTGGCCAATTCAGTAAGTTGTAATCATATTTTTCACATTCAAATAGTACTAAATCGTGGGTGCAATACGCACAAACTAGCGCTTCACTGCCTTGTTTACACAATAAGCATTGTTGAGATTTGAATATATTGAAGTTTGCAAAATTCCACACAAGAGCTGCATCCACTTGATTTCACGTTTTGCGCCTTTACACTAACGCGCTAGTCCTTAAGCGTAGATGAAGTAAATGACAACAGCTTTAAAAACTCGTACATCAGGTAATGGCCCCAATCTCGTTTTAATACATGGATGGGGTGTGAATAGTGGCGTTTGGCAACCGATTTCTGCGCAATTAGAGCAGCTTTTTAGCGTGACTTATATCGATTTACCAGGATTTGGTCAGAACAGTAAGGCATTTCCAGAAACGTATAGTATCGAGGGAGTGGCTGCTGACGTTGCTACCGTTATTCCGGCTAACAGTATCGTTATCGGTTGGTCGTTAGGAGGGCTGATTGCACAACAAATAGCCTTAACTAAGTCAGCGGCCATCAAACAACTTATACTCATAGCGACCTCGCCTAAGTTTCAAAAAGATGATAGTTGGCCGGGTATCGCACCTACTATTTTAAGTACGTTTTCACTGCAATTGGTACAAAACCTAAGCAAAACAATTGATCGGTTTCTCGCTATACAAGCGATGGGTAGTCAGTCAGCGAAAACAGATATGAAAAAAATTAAAAGCAGTATCGAAGCATATCCGCAAGCTGATATTCGAGCCCTTACCGCTGGACTTGATATATTGGAATGCGTTGATTTAAGACCGAAACTGCACACGCTAACAATGCCAGTACATTGGATGTTGGGGCGTCTCGACAGCTTAGTGCCAGCCAAGTTGGAAGATTATATACAATCCACCTTACCTGCCACCCATAGCGTGACGTTATTCCCTCACGCATCGCATGCGCCATTTATTTCTCATACGGAAGAATTTTTGACTGATCTGTTAAGTAAAATCGACATATAAAAAGTAACTGTTAAATTTCTCTTTTTTGGTTAATAATTAAGCATAAGAGGTAAGTAGAGGTACTCATAGTGGCAATTTCACTTAACAGCAATATTAATTCGGCATTTGCCAATGGTGTTCAAGGTATTCAGCGTTCCAGTGATCAGGTCGCTGAGGCAGCTCAAGACATTGCTAATGTAAATGGTGATGTGCAACGCCATAGTAATGCTTCGAGCGTGAACCTGACCGATAGCATAGTTGATTTGAAAACCGGCGCATTAGGCGTCGAAGCGTCTGCTAAAGTACTTGACGTAGCAAATGACACGATTGGTACGTTGTTAGATACCTTTGCTTAACAATAAATTATTTACCGGAAAAAATGACCTAAGAAAATGAACATCGTTACGCCCATTCCTATCGCTGTTGGGTTTCCGACAGCGAATATAAATACTGAAGCTGCACGCAGAGATAATACCCTGCGCGAAACAGTTCCAGCGACAACTGGGTCTGAAAATTCAGCCGCAGAGTCGGGCTTAGCCGGTGATCATGACAAAGTAAGAACGCCTGTTCAACCGCATACGTATGAACGTCCCCAGATGCAGCCTCAAGGCGAGCCTGCATCTGATGTGCAGCAAAACGCAGATAAAGACAATGCTCAGCATGAAAGTGCAGGCAAAGACGATGCTGAGCAACAGCAGTTGGCGCAACAAGAAGAACAGCAAGAAAAAGCGGAAATAGACGAACTTCAAAAACGTGATACAGAGGTGCGTACTCACGAGCAAGCTCACGCTAATACCGGCGGTCAATATGCTGGCGCCCCTGATTACGAGTATACGACAGGTCCTGACGGTAAGCGTTATGCTACCAGTGGTGAAGTGTCTATTGATGTGTCAGAAGCGGACACACCAGAAGAAACGATCCGTAAGATGCAACAAGTGAAATCGGCTGCGCTTGCGCCAGGGGAGCCTTCGCCGCAAGATTTGCGTGTTGCCGCTGAAGCCAGCCAAAAAACGTTTGAAGCGCGCAAAGCATTGGCTGAGGACAAAAGCGAAGACACCTTAAGCGTATCAGGCAGTGTTAGCGTCGAGAAAGGCAACGGTCAGACAACGCCTCAAGCGATATTTGGCCCTGAATTAGATGAAATTGTGCAGGGTACCGATGAAGGTCCGCCTATTCGTGACTTGAATGCAGAAACAACGTCCTTGAAAACTGAAAGTTCGCAGTCTGCTATTAACGACGAAGCCGTTACAGAGCAGCGTAACGGCAATACCTTAATGGCTGAGCGAGTTGTGCAGCGCTTCTACCAAAGTATCAGTGAACCGAAAAGCTACGGTTTGAATTACTCCGCTTGATACTGCCAATTCTAAGACATCTAAAACGCCTCTAATCTCAGATAAGCGGGTTTATTCGTTGTGTCGCTATAACGTCGTACTCAGGCTAGCGTAAAGTGAGCGCAACAGACAACGCCTTAGCGCTAATAACCGAAATCATTCACAAACCGGCTTTTATCCTCAGGCGTTGCAGATTCATTACATTTACCAAGAATATGAAAGCGATTTTCCGATTCGTAGGTATCAATTTCAACGTATCCTTCACGACAATATCCGGTTTCATTTAACTTCAACTCGAGGCGACTATAAAGCGCATTGAGCGAATTTTCGTTTGTATCTTCGCTGTCTGTTTTACGTGAATTATTTCTGTCTGGAGGAGGGCCGCCTCCGCCGCCACGCTGTGACTTGTTTTTTCCACGGTCACCTTTTTCTTGGTTAGAGCCAATACTGAAATTGAAGACTTTGTCATTGGTATATTTGATATTGGTCACGAACATATCGCTTTGTTTTGTTTCTGGGCGATGTTTGCCTGCGCATGCACTTAGTACCATAGGCAACAATACCGCTAATGGAATAAATTTTTTCATTGTCATTGTTAAAGTTCCGCTTTATTAGGGTCAAGGAAACAAGAATTTACCCATTGTTTGACGTATTAGTTCTTATGTTAGTTTCGCTAGGGTATGTAAAAGCTATGTAAAGGTATTAATTTGCCGATGGTTGAATTCGAAGGAGGAGTAGCGAAGTTAATTTCTTAACGTGTGTTATGTAAAAAAGAGGCAGCGTTAAAGCTCGATGAGCTATACCGACTTAAGTGTTTTGGTCAGGATGATGCGAGCAATTGCTTCTGACAACAATAAAAAATCCGCTAAACATAGTCAGCGGATTTTTATTTTCTTTTCGTCGGACGTTTTAAGGCTTATAGATTCTATCGCTGGCAACAGCGTGGTAGAAGCTTAGCTTTTTTTGGCTTTTGCAAAGGCATCAGCAAACGCGTTACCCATAGCTAGATTCGCTGAGGCTGGCTTGGGCTTTTTGTTGTGAGGCTTGCCCGATGGTTTATTAGCTTGATGCGATTTATTTTCACTATTACTCCGGCCCTGATTTGCCGGTGTATTGATATCGTCGTCTAAGCGCATGGTGAAAGATACCCGCTTACGGGCGACGTCTACTTCCATAACTTTAACTTTCACAATATCGCCAGTTTTAACAATTTCGCGCGGATCAGAAATATATTTATTGGTCATGGCCGATATATGTACTAAGCCATCTTGGTGCACACCTACGTCTACAAAGGCTCCGAAATTAGCAACGTTGCTAACCACACCTTCTAAAATCATCCCTACTTTTAAATCACTCAACGATGACACGCCTTCTTTGAAGGTCGCTGTTTTAAACTCAGGACGCGGATCACGGCCAGGTTTATGTAACTCTTTAATAATGTCGCTTACAGTGGGTAGACCGAAAGTGTCATCAACAAACTGTTCCGGTTCAAGCTTCTTGAGCAGCTCGGTATTACCGATTAAGTCGTTGACTGCACTACCTGAATTTTTCACGATCGCTTGCACGACAGGATACGCCTCTGGGTGAACCGATGATGCATCAAGTGGATTGCTACCATTCACAATACGTAAAAACCCAGCTGCTTGCTCGTAAGCTTTAGGGCCTAAGCGCTCGACTTTAAGTAAATCTTTGCGGCTAGCAAATGCGCCATGCGCATCTCTGAAATTAACGATGTTTGTTGCCAATGTGCGGTTTAAGCCTGATACATGGCTTAGTAAGGCGGCAGATGCCATATTTAAATCAACACCCACAGCGTTCACACAGTCTTCAATCACTCTATCTAGTGAACGACCTAGATTGCTTTGGCTGACATCATGTTGATACTGGCCAACACCAATGGCTTTAGGCTCAATCTTGACTAACTCAGCAAGCGGGTCTTGCAAACGCCGTGCAATAGATACTGCGCCCCTTAAAGACACGTCCATATCTGGTAACTCGTTTGATGCTAGCTCTGAGGCCGAATAAACAGAAGCGCCAGCTTCACTTACCATTATTTTGCTGAGGCCTAACTCTGGATTCGCTTTTATGACTTCAGCAGCGAGCTTGTCTGTTTCGCGAGAGCCAGTACCGTTACCAATACTGATAAGCTTCACTTTATGCTGCTTACACAACATACCTAGCGTGCGTAAACTCTTATCCCATAAGTTCTGTGGAACGTGAGGGAATATGGTGCTGGTGGCTACAACCTTGCCCGTAGCATCCACAATCGCAACCTTCACACCTGTTCGTAAACCCGGATCGAGCCCCATGGTGTTTTTGGCGCCTGCAGGTGCCGCCATCAACAAATCATTAAGGTTTTTGGCAAAGACTTGAATCGCTTCCTGTTCGGCTTGCTCTTTAATCACGCCGAATAACTCGGTTTCCATATGCAGGGCAATTTTCACCCGCCATGCCCACTGAACAACAGTCATTAACCAAGCATCAGCAGGGCGATTAGCGAAATTTAATCCAAAGTGCTGAGCGATAATATGTTCGCCATGTGAGCTTTTATCACTGCCTTCTTTTTGTGGATCAGCGTCCATGGAAACCTGCAAGAAGTTTTCATTTCGACCACGAAAAAGAGCCAAGCAGCGGTGGGATGGAATTTTGCTCAAGCGTTCACTGTGTTCAAAGTAGTCAGTATATTTAGCTGCTTCTTTTTCTTTGCCTAGGATCACTTGACTCTTGATATGGGCATTTGCCATCAAGTACTGACGCACTTTTTGCAGCAATGCTGCGTCTTCTGCAAAGCGCTCCATTAATATATATTTTGCACCTTCTAACGCCGATTTTTCATCTGCCACACCTTTGTCTAAGGCAATAAACTTAGCGGCTTCGGCTTCTGGGGTTAAATTCGGATTATCAAAAAGGGTATCCGCTAACGGCTGCAAACCCGCTTCAATAGCGATCTGACCTTTGGTTCGACGTTTAGGTTTGTACGGTAGGTATAAATCTTCGAGTTCGGTTTTATTATCACAACTTAAAATACTGTGTTTAAGCTGGTCTGTTAGCTTACCTTGTTCATCAATCGTTTTGAGGATCACGTTACGTCTGTCATTAATATCACGAAGATAAACCAAGCGCTGCTCCAGCAGACGAAGCTGAATATCGTCTAAGCCATTGGTCGCTTCTTTACGATAGCGGGCAATAAAGGGCACGGTTGAGCCTTCATCTAAAAGCTTGACGGCAGCTTGTACTTGAGTGGCGTTGACGTGAAGTTCACTCGCGATTTTTTCAATGATCATGTAACGGCCCTATTTTGGCGAATTTATGAAGGTGTAAAGTAATTATGAAAATAGCTCAACAAGGCTATATATGGGTCTCGAGGGTAAAATACTAGCGTTAAACGGCATAATTATGGATTATTTTTTGAAAATGTGGAAATGGGCTGTCGAGTGGTCATAAAAGACCGTGGTTAAGCCTTTTTGATGCGTAATGTCAATATTTTTTTGACAAAGGACTTGTCATTATGAGGCGATTAAAGCTATCCTTACAAGTATGAAGGTTGAACGAGGTATTTTTCGGTTCGGCCTGTTTTTTTGAGAAATTTAAAGGAAAAAATTTCTTGTATCATCGCTACGAAAAGCGATTTTTTCATTGTGAAATTTGTTAAGTATTTACTAGCAAATTAAGGATTATCATGAAAAAAATTAATAATAGTAACGAATCAAACCATTCAAATAAAAGCAGCACACGGGTATTTCAACAAGTCATTAGTTGGTTTGGTGGTATAGGCACTCCAATCGAAGAATTAGATATAATTCGAGGGGATGGTGTAAAGGTTTATATAACGAAGAGGGGTATAAAAGCAGATACTTTATCCTTGTTATCGAACCAAGATGTAACTTCGTTGGCATCTAAAGCTCTTACCCAGTAATTATTTTGTTTAAGCGGACAGGGTGTTCGCTTTTTGCCTACAGCAAGGATGTATTGATTGTTACAGAGCATAGTATTTGTTATTTTGGGCCTAAGTTTATCAGGTTACTTTTTTCTAAATCGATTCATTCCTACAAGATTTCATTTATTAAAATATGAAGGCCACCATCTAGTATATAAGTCTCTGGGCGTAGGTATGTTGATGTTTACGCTATCTGCCTTTTTGTTCGCTCTAACTTGGCCAATCACACGACACTTTTCATTTATATATGAATTTTTCAAATTTGTATTTGTTAATATGGATGAAGCCGATTTTCGCTTGTACATAATCATTTTGAACTCGTTATTTATTTCCTATTTATTAGCTTATCTCTTAAATATATTAAAAATGAGAGCTTATTGGAAATTCATAAACAGAGAATATCTTTCTAAAGAAAGAACTAAACGCAAACAAGGCGATGATATTAGTCTGCCAAGTGATGTATCAAGTATTGAAGGTGGGAGAGATAAACTTGTACCACGAAGTATAACAAATCTAAGTTTTATGGTAACACATCACTTAAATTCTCAAGACAATGGACAATTAGTCACCGCTTTCAAATCGATAGCCTTAGACCATCCCACAGCAGTTTTGATCTGTCTATGCGATAGAAAATGTTATATTGGATTTATTTCTGAGATTACAATTAAAAAAGACGGCACTACACCTGATGGGGTAACTTTTTTCCCTTTTTTTTCTGGCTATAGAAATAAGGATAACATGTGTCTTGAAATTACTACTTGTTATCGGCAATCATTGAGATTGTTTAGTTCAACTAAAGAATCGATAAGTAAAATGTCCGTTTCGGAGAAAGGGAGATTGGTCGATACCGTAAGTCGATACCGTATAAGTGTGTCTTATTGTGACATGATGTCTATTGCGCACTTTGATTTTAGCCAGTTTGAGAGCTTCAAAAATCAGGAAGAAGAGATCTTAAAAAATGGAATTTTCGGAAATAAGAAAAATGACGATAACCATAATGTTATCGATAATCAGTAAATGAACTATTTCTAGCTATTTCTGAGCATTACTGACGGTCAAAATGACATTAAAATATAAAGTTTAGCAGTTTGGATATATTTATTGTGCATGTTTTTGAGTTAGTATAAGTCGCTAGGCTTTCATGTAGTTATTCCACAAACTGCTCACCAAGAGAAAAATAGTGTAGGGATTTAACCCGCTCGACTCTATTTCTTATACTCTATCGAAGTGATATACCAGTCTTTACAGCCAGTGGGTGTGCTAACACTTGCCACATCATCCACTTCTTTTTTGATTAACGCACGCGCCATGGGCGAGTCAATGGATATATAACCCTTCGCATCACCGTAGATTTCTTCTGGACCAACGATACGAAACTTTTTTGTTTCTCCCTGATCATTCTCGATTTCCACCCACGCACCGAAGAATACTTTTCCATCTTGCTGGGGGGAGTAATAAACTATTTTCAGATCTGGCAGTAGTTTTCTTAAGTAACGAACGCGGCGATCAATTTCTCTTAGCTTTCGTTTGTTGTATTGGTAATCTGCATTTTCGCTTCGATCACCTAAGCTTGCGGCCCAGGTGACGATTTTAGTGATCTCAGGTCGTTGCTTTAACCAAAGATCGTCGTGTTCATCATTGAGTTTCTTATAGCCCTCAGGCGTGATTAATTTTGTTTTCAAGCCTTAATCCCTTTCTACGTGGTAGCGAGTATTATTTGTGCGCAATATGTATGCGTTATGCCGATTAGCTATTATTTTTCATATTGGGCTTTAGATTTCAGAAAAACACGTGCTCTAGGGCAGCCTACATCTGCTTAAGCCTAACTGGAATAAAAACGATTTTATTAGCGTAATTTATTACAAAAAATAATGGCTTTCTAGGTATCGGTTTTTAGTTTGTAGGCTAATCTTAATACATCAAGTAGTTTGACAGCGGATACGCTTCAATTAACTAGTTGATTATATCAAATTCACCCTTTATTTTTTTGATGCTAAGGCAGGGCATCTGCAGAGATACAGCATACCAAGTTCAACCATTACCCGGATATTCTGGGCCAAATAACCCTTTTTAAAGGGTCTAAAACCGAGGGAACAAGGTTCAGCAAGGAAAGAAGCTGGTGAGTAATAAAAAACCGAACATCTGGTGATGCTCGGTTTTTTTATTTATTACAGTTTATTAATGATGGGTCTACACGACTTCAAACATTTACAAACCTAATTTCAACACGATAAAAATTATTCGCTAGCTTCTTCAGCTGAAGCTACATCTAATAATTCAACTTCAAATACTAAAGTTGAATTAGGTGTGATTTTACCTGTTGCGCGCTCACCGTAGGCTAATTCAGATGGGATAAAGAATTTGAATTTAGAGCCAACTTTCATCAATTGAACGCCTTCAGTCCAACCTGGAATGACGCGAGCTAATGGGAACGTTGCAGGCTCGCCACGGGTATAAGACGAGTCAAACTCAGTCCCATCAAGTAACGTTCCTTTGTAATGCACAGTTACCGTGTCTTCGGCCGTAGGAGAAACACCTTCACCTTCTGTTAGCACTTCATACTGCAAACCTGAATCGGTTACTGTCACTTCTTCACGCTCGGCATTTTCAGCCAAGAATTTTTCCCCGTCGGCAACATTGGTTTCAGCTTTTGCATCAGAAATGGCTTGTTGCTTTTCGCGAGAAGAGGCTTCCATGGCTAAAGTAAGCGTTTGAATTTCTTTCATCTCAAGCTGTGATTGTCCCTGCAGGGCAGCAACAAAACCTTTAACCACTAAATCTTTATCAAGGTTAACGTCTAATGCTTGTTGTTCTGCCATTTTCTGCTCAATAAACTGACCCACGCTCGCACCCATAGCATAAGCTTGTTGCTGTGCTTCGGTATCAAGCTTTTGCTCTTCAACTTTTAATAAATCCGTGTTTTGTTGACCACAGGCGGTAAGGCCAATGGCTGAGGTAATTAAAATCGCGATAGCAGTTTTTTTCATTTACTTCTCCCCTGAGATAATATGTGTCGAATACGTGACTTGTGAAGTGTTTCAACTTGATAAAGCGCTTATACTAAACGCCCTGAGTGAAAAGAGAAACCCAATTAGGAACAATCCATTGACCGTATTGATAAGATTAAGTTTAATTTTTTTATTCCTAAGTGGCTGTTCTGGACAATCATCAACGCCAGTAGTGTCTTGGCGACATGCTGACGACGGTGCTTATGCGGCAAATATTTCGGCTGATGCCTCGTTAGCTGTAGTCTCTAGTGTGACAGGTGGTATATCGGTTTGGGATCTCGAGCAGAATGAAAAACTTTACACGTGGCAGCACCAAGGCGAAGGCAATAACTTGGTTGCCAATGTGCATATCGCCTTTGATAACAGTTACGTGGTGACTTCAGACCGAGAAGCTTTTGCCTTATGGAATGTTGCCAGTGGCGACCCTGAAGGATTTTGGCGCATTGATGAGTCAAGCATTCGTGACGTGGCGGTCTCGAATCAAGGGCGCGCAATTTTAGTGGCCAGAGGCAATGGCAAAGTTATGTTTTTCGAACCGAAAACCGGTCGCCGACTGGAGTTTTTAGGACACCAAGAAAAGGTAAATAGCGTCGATATATCGCCCAATGGATTTTATGCCCTCACCGCTGGGAACGATTACACCGCTTATCTGTGGGATACTCGCACTGGACAAGTTATTCATAGTTTTACCCATACTAGTCGCGTGACCAAAGTCGCATTAGATGATAATGGGCGTTATGGGTTTACCGCAGACAGCAAGCGCGATGCGCGTATATGGGATCTCGTTACAGGTAAAGAAGTTAGTAATTTACATTATCTTGCTCGACAGAAGATTTTTAGCACAGCTGTTTTTTCCCAAGACGGTCAATATTTATTGACTGGCTCACCGGCAAAACGATTGAATTTGTGGCGTGTGTCAGACGGTAAAGAATTACAAGAATGGCAAGTATCACCAAGAGAAGGCAGCCGACCGCAAACCGCAGTGGTATATGGCGTTGGTTTTGCCAAGAACAATCAAGTTGTGTCAGAGAGTAGCAGCGGTTTAGCTGAGTTCTGGCAGATAAATGAGTAATTAAATTAGAGTTAAATATGCAACACATAGAAGCAGATATAGAGCAGTTACAAATGAAAGTAGCCTTTCAAGAAGACACCATAGAAGAACTAAACAAAGCCTTGATCAAGCAACAAAAACAACTAGAGTCTTTGGAATTTCAGTTGTCGCATGTCATCAATAAGGTTAAAGAAATTGAAGTGCCCAGTGGCGATTCTCTTGACGTCGAACCGCCACCGCCTCATTACTAAGAGGACGGTCTTGAAGATGAATGATTACTCAGGTTTGAATACGCCAATCACGTTTTTACTTTGGTGAGACGCTTTTTTCACCTCTTTATTGGTTTGAGTTTGTTGATAATGGCACTTTATACATTCCATTTTTTCAACATTGTTCTCAAAATAAAGCATCAGGGTATCCATGCTTTTACATTGGGGGCAGGTTGCCCCAGCGATAAAACGTTTTTTAATTTTAGTAGTCATACAAGAGGATTTCTTCGGTCAATCATCTTGTTATCATACCGCAATCGACCGACTATGTTATCCGTCAATAGGTATTCATGATCCAAATTTCTGATTTATCCCTTATGCGTGGCAATAAAACGTTGCTACACGAAACTAATGCTGTGTTGTACCCAGGGCATAAAGCAGGCCTTATCGGCGCTAATGGCTGTGGAAAATCCAGCCTTTTCGGCCTTATTCGTGGTGAATTACATCCTGAGCAAGGGGAATGTAATATTCCCAAAGACTGGCAAGTGGTGTCAGTGGCACAAGAAACACCCGCCGTTGACCGCTCAGCCCTTGATTACGTGATCGATGGTGACAAGCTTTATCGTCGTTTACAGGCTGAATTAGAAGAAGCCGAAAACGCTCATGATGGGGTTAAAATTGCTGCCTTACATGGCCAGTTAGATCATGCCGGTGCTTATGATATTGAATCTCGTGCGGCCACAATCTTAGCTGGGTTGGGCTTTGACAATCAGGCTATTGGCAGACCTGTCACGGCGTTTTCAGGCGGCTGGCGCATGCGTTTAAACCTTGCCCAAGCGCTGCTTTGTCATTCTGACTTGTTGTTACTAGATGAGCCAACTAACCATCTGGATTTAGATGCGGTAATTTGGCTCGAAAAATGGTTACAGCGTTACACTGGTACCTTGTTACTTATTTCACACGATAAATCATTTCTTGATAGTACCGTGAGCGAAATCATTAGCGTAGAGCATCAACAACTCATAAGCTACACGGGTAATTATGATGCCTTCGAGCGCCAACGTGCGGAGCGTCTGCGGTTACAGAATCTGCAATTCCAGAAGCAACAAGACAAAATCGCCCACTTAGAATCTTTCATTAATCGTTTTGGCGCAAAAGCCAGTAAAGCCAAGCAGGCCCAAAGTCGGGTTAAGCAACTTGAAAAAATGGAAACCTTATTACCCGCTTTAGCTGCTTCGCAATTTAATTTTGAATTTTTTATGCCGCCGAAATTGCCGAATCCCTTAGTGAAAATGGAACAAGTGCAATTAGGATATGACGACACCATCATTCTAGAAAAACTACATTTAAACTTGGTACCGGGCAGTCGTATTGGTTTATTAGGCCGAAATGGTGCTGGTAAATCGACCTTGATCAAATTGCTTGCCGGTGAAAAGCAGCCTATGAAAGGCATTTATGAAACCTCAGCTGGATTGCGGACAGGTTATTTTGCTCAGCACCAGCTTGAGTACTTACGCGCCGACGATTCTGCTATGGATCACCTTCAACGTCTTGACCCGAAAGCAACTGAGCAAGGGATGCGCGACTTTTTAGGCGGTTTTGGTTTCAGGGGAGATGATGCTCTTGGGCGTGTTGCGCCTATGTCTGGTGGAGAGAAAGCCCGTTTAGTTTTGGCGCTAACCGTGTATCAAAAGCCGAATTTATTGTTATTAGATGAACCGACCAACCATTTAGATTTAGATATGCGTCACGCTTTGAATATGGCGCTGCAAGGTTTTGAAGGCGCAATGGTGCTCATTTCACATGATAGATTTTTATTGTCATCTGTATGTGATGATTTCTATTTAGTGGATAACCAACAAGTGACGATGTTCGACGGGGATTTAGATGACTACCGTGATTGGTTATTAAAATCAGATCGAGACAAGCAATCAGCAGACAAACAAACGAGTGACAAAAAAGAACCTAAACTCGATCGCAAAAATATTAAGCGCCTAGAGGCTGAGTTTAGACAAGCAACGCAATCTCTGCGTAAGACGGTACAGACTCAAGAGAAAAAAATGGCTGAGCTTGAAAGCAAACTTGAAGTCATAGAACAGAAAATGGCTGACCCCGATATTTACGATATAGACAAAAAAGCCGAACTGAAAGTTCTATTGGCTGACCAAGCTAGTTGCAAGATGGCTCAAGAAGAGGCCGAAATGTTGTGGCTCGATGCCCAAGAGCAAATTGAAGTTAAGCAAGCGGCTTTTGATGCCGAGGTCGCTAGCTAACCTTAACGACCTTTAACTGTTGTTGCAGCCAGATAAATGGATGACTCATATATTTGGAACCGACAGATTAATTTTAGGCAATTGGATTCAGAGTGATTACGCGCCATTTACGCATTAAACGCCGACCTTGTGGCCATGCGCTATTTCCCTTCGGTTTATACGCAAGTGCAAAGCGATAGCCTCGCGGACAAATGCAAAACGCTGATTACGCAAAAAGGATGGGGACTATGGGCTGTGTGAACAAAATCGGATGATGTTTTTATTGGCTTTGTCGGTTTACATACCCCAGATACAAATCTGCCATGCTCGCCATGTATTGAAATAGGTCGGCGGCTGCAACCAAAGTACTGGGGCTTAGGATATGCCAGCGAAGCTGCCCACAAAGCTCTGGAATATGGGTTTAATGAATTGGCTTTACCTGAGATTGTGTCGTTTACTGCGAAGATTAATCAATCTTCACGAGCAGTAATGAAACGAATTGGTATGCGGGATACAAGGCGTAATTTCTATCATCCGTCTCTTTCATTGGACAGTCCATTAGCTGAACATGTTTTGTATAAAATTACCCGAGACAGATGGTTGCAGCAAGTTAACTCACCCAGAATTGACTACTTACTCATTAAGTAGCGTAAATAAGCTCTCTTCGAAAGCCGCAGCTGCGGGAGACGAAGGGCGTTCTCGGTACCGTAGCTGATAAAGTGGCCTTGTTAATGCTGAGCTGTGTTTAGCGGATACTACTTTTAATCTTCCCAATTGTACTAAATCCTCTGTTACTACTTTAGGCAGAAGTGCCACCCCCATACCTTGGGCAACCGCTCTAGCAATCGCTTCGTTACTACCAAGTTGCATGGTATTTTTTACGCTAACATCTTGTTGAGTTAATAATTCAAACGACATTTGTCGTGTGCCTGAGCCTGGCTCCCGCAGCAGCCAGAGTTGCTGACTCAACCACTTTGCCGCATTGCCGGCGCATGTCAGCGTACTTGGGATAACGATAGCCATTGGATCATCTTGCCAGTGATGGCTAGTGATATGCGGATCACTGGCACTGCCCTCGACTAATGCTACATCAATATTGCAGCTAAGCAGTGACTGTTCAATCTGCGCGGTATTGGCCACCTGCACTTCTATTTTTATGTGTGGATATTGCCTATTAAAGCGAGCTAAATACGGTGCAAGCCAATAACTCGCAATAGTGGTGCTAGCACCGATAACCACAGTGCCTTGTTTTAACCCAGTTTGGGCTCTTATTTCTTCCATTGCAGCTTGCTCAATGGCAAAGATACTTCGCGCATGATTAAAAAGTCCTTGTCCACCTTCTGTTAGCGTCAATTTCTTTCCTCTGGCTGCACGTTGTATCAATTGCATACCTAGCTGATATTCCAATTCTTTAAGCGCCTTAGAGACCGCAGGCTGGCTAATGTAGAGCGCATCAGCGGCTTGGGAGAAACTGCCTAAATAAGCAACTGTATGAAATACCCGAAGAGCATGTAAATTCAATTCATTAACCTGTGGTTATCAATGCATGATTTTAATCTATTGGAGTTATATATTGACGATACCTATCATCAAGTCAACTTTTAAAATGGCTATGCCCAATGACAGGAGTGGTCTTATGTGCGGGGCGCTTAAACGTTTTTTCTTGTTTAGTGAGCGGTGTGATTCTGATAACACCAGTCAATATGGAGATCTTCGCTGGTGGCTAGGTTTACTATTGGTGGTAAGTATTGCTTTTTTTGCTACCTATTTGAGTCATGTACCTGTGATCCGCCAAGCAGGTTTAGGTTCACTTACTATTGGGATTGTTTTAGGTATTGTGACGGGAAATAGCTTTTTCTCACGGATTACTGCGCGCACTGACGTAGGGGTAGATTATGCTAAAAGTACCTTGCTCAAAGCCGGAGTCGTGTTGTTTGGTTTTCGTATTACGTTTGCGCAAGTCGCTGAAGTGGGTTGGCAAGGAGCGGTAACTGACATAGCTGTACTGAGTTTAACGTTTTGGATGGCAGTGCAACTAGGCAAACACGTATTTAAGTTGGACGAGCAAACAACCATACTTATTGGTGCTGGTAGTTCTATTTGTGGGGCCGCGGCAGTGATGGCCACCGAGCCCGTGATAAAAGCACAAGCACATAAAGTATCCGTTGCTGTGGCTACCGTGGTGGTGTTCGGTACGTTGAGTATGTTTATTTACCCTTTGATGTACGGTTACTTAGGGTTAAGCGAGTACGCTTATGGCATTTTCGTAGGCTCTACTATTCATGAAGTCGCCCAGGTGGTTGCCGCTGGCAGCGCAGTTAGCCCAGAAGCTGCGGATGTGGCGGTGATCGAAAAAATGCTTAGGGTGATGATGTTGGCACCTTTTTTAGTATTGCTCTCAGTGTGGCAGAACAGAAAAACAGCCAAGGCGATGGTACAAAGCACCGCAGCCCAACCAAGGGATTTCAAAAAAACTAACATCATGATCCCCTGGTTTTCCGTATTGTTTGTTATTGCCAGTGGTGTTAACTCTACACAAATGCTATCGGGGTACATCACTGAGCAAATCGTGCAGCTAGATAGCATTTTATTGACCGTAGCCATGGTTGCCTTGGGGCTGAGAACGCATATAGGCGCCATTCGTCAAGCAGGTGTAAAACCATTGCTACTCGCAGGGTGCTTATTTTTGTTCTTAACGCTGGGAGGATATGTGCTTAATATTACGCTTGGGTCCTGGTTTTGACGAAGAGCAACAGAGACTGCTCTTTATAAAATAAAGAGCAGCGGCATTTTCGATCAGTGGGCTAGTAGGTGCAACTCACCGCCTTGGGTAAGTTGTTGATGAGTAACGAAGCCTTTGGTGAGAGGATTACCATTAAGTGAGGGTTGTACTTGGTGTTCGCGTAGAGGGGTAATAGTAAGGGTTTTACCTGAATAATAAGCTGGCGCAAGATGGATTGTGACTTGATCAAAGGCTGTACTGGTCGTGGCATAATTCATGTCTCCAGGTGAGACAGGATAAATGCCTAACATGCTAAATACTAACCATGCTGACATCGTACCGGCATCATCATTGCCAGGCAGTCCGGCGGGCTGATCAGTAAAATGCGTAGTGATGAGTCTTTGAACATGACGCACGGTCTTATGTTCTTGGCCTTTTACGTAATTGAATAAATACGGATAAGTAATATCAGGTTCATTACCCATGTCGAAATTATTTGTATCGAAGGTTGCATTCAAAGAGTCGACAAAGGCGCTATCACCGCCATTTAAGGTGATTAATCCGGGTATATCAAAGGGAACATAGAAACGGTAATTCCATGCGTTACCTTCAATGTAGCCAGGTGCTGGCTCAAAGTTGCGCCCTAACTCAGGATCGTATGGCGTTAGCCATTCACCATTGCGCATTTTGGGGCGTAACATGCCTGTACTTTTATCAAATAACTTTTTATATCCTTGAGCTTGAGTTAGGTACTTTTGTGCCTCTTGGTTTCGGCCTAAAAGCTTTGCTAGTTGGCCTAGCGCAAAGTCGGCTACGTAATACTCAAGACTAGTGGATACACTACCATCGTAGAGTTCTTCATCATCAACTGGCACGTATCCTAAGGTCAGGTAGTCTTTATTTTCAGGACGCAGAGGGTTGTTGTTGATGGTATCAGCCGACTTTTTCATGGCGCGATAGGCTAGCTCGACATCAAATGTTTGTACGCCACGTAGATAAGTATCGGCGATCATGGCTGTGGCAGGGTCACCTACCATGGTTTGCGTTTCCATACTGAGCAATTCCCATTTGGGAAGCCAACCACTTTCTTGATACATGGCCAGAGCCGAATCTACCATTTGTGATTGGATTTCAGGGTAAATTAGGCTCAATAAGGGGTGTAAATTACGGCTTGTGTCCCATAATGAGTAGACTGAATAGCGGTTTTTGCCATGCGTGTTCCCTACTTGCGCTGTGTGCTGATGGCTCATAATAGGGTATTCGCCGTTCACGTCTTGAATAATACTGGGGTGGATCAGGCTATGATATAGACCTGTGTAAAGGAGCGTTTTATTGTTATCACTCCCTTTCACTTCAATGCGTGAGAGTAACGTGTTCCAGGCATCGACTGCCTTTTGGCGGGTGGAATCAAATGCGAAGTTAGGTTGTTCAGTGTCCAAGTTTTGTCGAGCGTTTTCAATGCTGACATAGGAAATACCGACCTTTACTTTAATCTGCTCTTGCTGCTTAGTATCGAAGCGCATGTAGGCGCCGATATTATCACCGCTCATTATATGCTGGTAGTTAGGGTAAGGCTTAATGCTATCGTTATATTGCATCCATTCACCTTCGACACCGGTAAATTTCGGCATCTTTTTAAATGTGCCCATTGCTTTAGCTGATTTACTAAAACGCGCAACAAAATACACGGGACGCACATCCTGAGAGTTATAACAAAATGTCCCTACGGTGCGCGTGCCTTCAATCTCATGATCAGAGACAATTTTAACAGAACCACCTGTTTCGTTGGTCAGGCCTAATCCTAAATTCAGAATGATATTGGCTTCACCTTGTTCGAAGGTATAGCGGCTTAAACCGGTGCGCAAAGTGCTGGTAGCCTCAGCCTTAATAGCATACTTGTCCAGCGTGGCTTGGTAATAGCCTGGTTTAGCGTGTTCGTTAGAATAGGTTGAGCCATATTTTTGGGCGTCGAGTTCTAAATTTCCCATGGTAGGCATAATATTGACCACGCCTAACTCTGGGCATCCCACGCCACTTAAATTCACATGGGTAAAACCTGTTAAGAATTTATTTTCATGGATATAGACGCGGGAATTCCAAGCCGCATCTTTCTCAAATTTATTGAGCTCTTCGTGCTCAAAAGCCACATTGAAAGGGGCCACTGACGTCAATGCATGAGGGTACTGAGCGCCAGGATGCGTTGCACCAAAGTTAGAGGTACCTATAAAGGGATTAACGAAATCCACTGGGCTTTTTTGTTGCTCTTGTGCCAATAAAAGCCCACTACTTGATAGCGTAAAAAGACCTAAAGCGATATTGAGGAGTGTTTTCATTGCGCTTGTGATCCCATTTCAAATACCAACACACCCCCGGCCAAAATGTCCTTATGGGTGATAGAAAACTGCGTTAATGGTTTACCGTTTAGCGTAACACTCTGCACATATATATTGTCTTTGGACTGGTTGTGCGCCTCCACGTGAAAGCGACGTCCATTCTCTAGGTGTATCGTGGCAGAAGACACTTCTGGACTACCCAATACATACTCACCCGATACCGGATTCACCGGATAAAATCCTAACGCACTAAATAAGTACCAAGCTGACATTTGCCCTGCATCTTCATTGCCTGACAAACCGTCAGGGGCGGTATGGTAAAGCTCGTCCATGACCTGACGTACGTACTTTTGTGTTTTACTGCCTTTGCCTACATATTGATAGAGGTAAGGCACGTGATGACTGGGCTCGTTACCGTGAACATATTGGCCTATGTAACCGGAAATCCATTCTGGAAATTCACCAACCGTTTGCTGTGCTTCAAACATAGCATCTAATTGGGCTTCAAAAGGTTCAGCGCCACCCATAATATCGATTAAACCAGACACGTCTTGGGGGACAAAAAAGCTATATTGCCATGCGTTAGCCTCGCAATAATCTTCTGGATGATAAGCTGCTGGATCAAAATCAGCTCGAAACTCACCGTTAATTCCTTTTGCACGCATAAAATCAGTTTGCGAATCAAACAAGGTGCGATAGTTTTGTCCACGCGCTTGAAACTCTTGATACAAATCGGTTTTCCCCAATGATTTAGCCAACTGAGCAATAGCCCAATCATCAAAGGCGTATTCCAAGGTTAATGACACATTCCAATTGCGTTCTTCATAAGGTACATACCCCAATGCCTGATAGCTCTGTAAGCCAAATTCTTTTTGGGTTGCGCTGTGCAAGGCAGCTTCTAAAATTTGTTCTCCAGTAGCATCAATTAAGCCTTTGAAATAGGCGTCAATAAGCACTGGCACACTGTGGTAGCCCATCATCATATCGGTTTCGTTGCCTTGGAAATTCCATACGGGCAAGCGTCCTGCTACGTCATAATGGTCCATTATCGAAGCCATAAGTTCGCGTGTACGCGTGGGTTCAACAATGGTTTTCCAAGGATGTAAGGCACGAAATGTGTCCCACAACGAGAAAAACTCGTAGCGAGGATAGCGTACGCTTTTGTGGGTATTCCCATCAGGGCCTTTATACTCGCCGTTACTGTCTGAGAATACGCGGGGGGCTAATGCAGTGTGGTACATGGCAGTATAGAACTGCGTCATGTTGTCTTTATCTGCTGTTATCTCGACGCTGCTTAGTTGTTCGCGCCATGCCTGCTGTGCAAGGATTTTGACTTGGGCAAAGCTTCTGTTTTCATCTTCTGTAAGCAGGTTTTGTTTCGCATTCTCGATGCTAACTGAGCTGATTGCCGTGCGAACCGTGACGACTTTATCCACTGTTTTAAGTGAACCTAGGTCAAAATCAAACTCTGCTGCAACATTTTCTCCCGTTGCCTCACTTGCGAGCAATACGACATCATCTTGTGTCAACGTAAAGTTGTGAATGGGCTGTGAGAATTGAGTGTAAAAAAACACCCGTTGATCGCTTGCCCAGCCGGTAGATTTTCGGTATCCGGCTATGGTTCTCTCATCAACGATTTTCAGCTGAGTATCCATAGTCTTATCCCAATTACGACTATAGGCCAAGTCTAAACGCACCACCCCTTTGTTAACATCATCTGCATACTGGTACTTTTGGTAACCTGTTCGCAGCCCTGCGGTTAATTCAACGTTGATCCCATAGTCTTCTAGAAACACTTGATAGTAACCCGGTGAAGCCTGTTCTTTTTGATGGTTAAAACGTGAAACAATGGTGCCTTTTTCAGGACCGCCTTGTGTTTTGACGCGGTAAAATGGATGTGTTAACGGCATAAAAGAGATATCGTACAAATCGCCAGCACCAGTGCCAGATAAATGCGTGTGGCTGAAACCAGCAATAATGTTGTCGGGATAAAAGTAACCTGAGATCCAGTCCCAACCCGTGCGGCCATTATCTGGACTTAGCTGCACCATACCGTAAGGAACAGTAGCGCCAGGGTAGGTTTTTCCCTTACCATCGGTGCCAATAAAGGGGTCAACGTAGCTTAACGGATCGAATGATTCCACTTGCGTGGACGAAACGTCTGCTTGTTGACCTGTACATGCGCAAAGCGCCAAAATCGCGCTGGTGACGAGGAATTGTTTGATCATGGTGATATCCGTTATTTTAAGCGGGTATTGCCTAGCGTGCGTAGCACTTCGAAACACGCCCCAAGTGTGTGGTAATCACACTTAGCGCCAGCTGCACTTTTTTGCTTACTGTATGCCGTGTTATCACGTTGCAGCACTCTAAACCAAGCACCGTATTTGTGATCGACCATATGCTGCCAGCTGTATTGCCATAGTGCGTTGTACTGCTCAAGATAGCGTTGGTCTTGTGTGACAGAAAATAACATGGCGGCGGCAGCAAAACTTTCAGCCTGAACCCAAAAATATTTGTCGTCATCACACCAGCTTCCATCTGGGGCAAAACCGTAAATTAAGCCGCCATGGGTGGAATCCCAGCACTTCTGGTACGCACGATCAAATAATGTTTTGGCACGCTCTACAAGCTTTTGGTTCGGCGCGTGGCGATGCAGGATAAGTAATAGTTTTGTCCATTCCGTTTGATGGCCTGGTTGGAATCCCCAAGGGCGATATAAGTTTTTCGGATCGTCTTTGTTATATTCCCAGTCGGGTTGAAAATCGGTAGTGTAATGCTCCCAAATCAAACCATCGGTCAAATCTGCTTGTCGAAATGCAATATTCTCGGCAAGGGTTTGCGCCCGTGTAAGAAATATATTATCACCACTGGCCTCAAAGGCCGCTAACATGGCTTCACACAAATGCATGTTTGAGTTCTGACCACGATAAGCGCTCAACTCACCGGCCGGGCTTATTTCATCTGCGTATAAACCAAAGTCGGCCTGCCAGAAACGAGACTCAAGCTGCTGATACGTTTTGAGTAGCATGTCATTGGAATCTATAATTCCGGCTTTACGCGCGGCGGCATAAGCAAGTAATACAAATGCGTAACCATATGCCTGCTGTGTCATGTCTTGGGGCTGATTGTCTTGCAGGGTCCAAGCATAACCGTCTGCGTCAGGCCGCCAGTGTACTTGCTCAACAAAGTCTAAGCCGTGACGGGCCATTGCTAAATAATCGTCTCGTTCGAATAAAACCCCAGCAGCGGCATAGTTAACAACGATGCGTGTGCTACTGACTAGTTGTTTAAAGCCTGAATCAAACAACTCGCCGTTGTCCATGAAGTTTTGAAAAAAACCACCTTGGGTATCTTTGACCCGAGGATCATAGAAGTTCAAAATATCGTGGCAGTGCGTCATTAAGAATTCTGGGCTGTGATAGTTCATAAAATTTTACTCATTCATTAACGATTGAAATCAGTTGTTTGTCTTATATCTGGTCAGCTAACCAATTAAGCTGACTCAGTTGAATTAGGGGCAATGGCGGGGCTGCTTTTCAGTTTCGAACCGACCAATGCATACCATGCGATATAAACGTACGCCATCACAGGCACAATAAAGCTTAATTGCACGTTTGTGATATCCGCTACATAACCTTGGATAAGAGGTAAAATCGCGCCGCCTACTATGGCTTGACATAACAAGCCTGAGCCACGGCCAGTAAGAGGGCCGAGTCCGCGAATCGCTAATGTGAATATGGTAGGAAACATAATCGAGTTAAAGAAGCCAATTGAGATTACCGACCACATGGCGATATCGCCTTGAGTATTCATGGTGGTAAATAGCAAGACAATGGCAATGGCAGAATTGAATGCTAAAACATAGATTGGCGCGATAACGCGGGTCAAAGCGGCACCTACAAAACGACCAATCATCGCGGCACCCCAGTAGTAAGATACCATCTGACTGGCTTGACGCTCGTTTAGCCCACCTATCTCAGGCTGTGACAAATAATTCACTAAAAAACTACCAATACTGACTTCGGCACCAACATAAAAGAAGATGGCGATTGTGCCAAAGATCAATGCCTTATGGGACCATATAGAGTCTGTACTTTTAACAGCATGATCGCTTTCTTCAGATTGAATAGTGGGTAATTTCAAAAACTTAAACCCAATAGCCGTTGCAACCATCACGCCTGCCAGTAATAAGTATGGAAACTGCACCGCTTTGGCGTTTATTTCTGCGTCTTCAGAAGCTACGCCTATTGTGGCGAAAATTAATGCTGCACCAAACATGGGGCCAAGGGTATGGCCTACAGAGTTGATTGCCTGAGCCAGACTGAGACGGCTAGTCGCTGTGCTTTCTGGGCCTAAAGCAGCGACATACGGATTGGCGGATACTTGCAAGATAGTCACACCGCTAGCAAGGATGAAAAGTCCCAATAGAAAAACGGCATATACTTCAACCTCTGCTGCAGGGTAAAACATACCGCAACCTACAGCGATGGTTATCAAGCCAGTGATAATACCGCGTATGTAGCCTATTTTTTCGATAAGCTTCCCAGCAAAAGGGGATACGATAAAATAGGCTCCGAAGAAGCAAAACTGAACCAACATAGCTTGGGTATAGTTAAGATCAAACGCGGCTTTTAAATGCGGAATTAAAATGTCGTTTAGTGCCGTAATAAAACCCCAAATAAAAAACAACGTGGTCATTGCTGCAAAAGCAAAATGACTATTTTTTACCGGCTCACTTAGGGTTACGGATGATTGTGTAATCGGTCCAGCCATAATTATTTACTCTTTAAAGGTGCCAGAGGTGCTGGCACGTTAATTAATGAATTGCTTAGTCAGCCGTTGACATTGAATAAGGCACTGCGTCTTTGCTAGTGGCCCAAACTTTATTTGGCTTGTTAGTCATGTCGAAAGAGATTTCACCACCCTCTATAAGCTGTTGATGAGACAAGAAGGTTTTATTGAACGCTTTGCCGTTGAGGGTCGCGTCTTGCACATAGATATTTTGGGCACTGTTGTGTTTGGCGTTGATAGTAAAGCGCTCACCATTTTGTAAGTGCAATGTCGCTTTATTAAAAAGAGGGCTACCTAATATGTACTCATCACTGCCAGGGGTAACAGGATAAAACCCAAGCGCACTGAATACATACCAAGCCGAGGTTTGGCCGTTATCTTCGTCTCCGCAATACCCATCAGGCGTTGCTGAATAAAGTTTCTCCATAATATCGCGCACATGGAACTGGGTTTTCCAAGGCTGCCCTGCGTAGTTGTATAAATAACTCATATGTTGAATAGGTTGATTGCCATGGGCGTAGTTACCCATATTAACAATTTGCATTTCGCGAATTTCGTGGATGGTAAAGCCATAATAAGAATCATCAAAATCAGGCGGCATACTGAACACGCTGTCTAGTTTGTCTACAAATGCTTGATCGCCGCCCATCAAACCCTTTAAACCAGCAATATCGTGAAAAACCGACCAAGTATAGTGAAGGCTATTGCCTTCAGTAAATGCGTCGCCCCACTTCAATGGGTTAAAAGGACTTTGAAAACTGCCGTCTTCATTTTTGCCGCGCATCCAGCCACTTTTTTTGTCGAAAAGATGTTGATAATTTAGGGCTTTTTGTTTGAATTTAGCCGCGTCATCCGTTTTACCTAAGCGCTCAGCTAAACGGTAAACATTAAAGTCTGCGAAAGCGTATTCCAATGTGCGCGCAGCATTCTCGTGAATACCTACGTCATATGGTACATAGCCTAACTCGTTGTAATAATTAACCCCTTCTCTACCGACTGAACTAACAGGGCGTCCTTCTTCTACTTGAGCATTTTTTATGATTGCTTCATAAAGCGTATCGATATCAATATCGGTAATACCTTTTAGATAAGCATCTGCAATGTTAACGGCAGAGTTTGAGCCAATCATTACACCCCGATGACCCGGGCTTGCCCACTCAGGAAGCCAGCCTGATTCTTTATAGGTGTTAGCTAAGCCTTCCATAATTTGTGCGTCTAGCTCTGGGTACATCAAAGTAAAAAATGGGAAAACAGCCCGAAAAGTGTCCCAGAAACCATTGTCTGTGAACATGTAGCCTGGTAGCACTTGACCATTGTATGGGCTGTAATGAACGACTTCACCAGCCTCGTTATACTCGTAGAATTTTCGCGGGAATAACAACACGCGATAAAGGGCTGAATAAAACGTGCGTAAGTTATCAGTATTATTATCTTCTATTTCGATACGAGACAGCTCTGTTTGCCAGTTCTGATGAGCCTTTTGACGGGTAGTTTCAAAGTCGTCCTGACCAATTTCTCGATCTAAATTCAACTGCGCTTGCTCGGGACTAATAAAAGACGAAGCAATCTTTACAGATACTTGTTCACCGCGTGTCGTCTTGAAACCGATGACCGCTCCTACGTGTTCGCCCTGACTACTTATAGCATCACCATTAAGTTGATATTCATCAGTCCATGTACGACTAATTTCGAAGTCTTTATCAAACTCGGCGACAAAATAGTTATGAAAATTATCAGGTACGCCACCGTGATTATTGCGTGCGTAACCAATTATTTTACGTTGCTCAGGCAGAATTTTAACCATGGAGCCTTTATCGAATGCATCTAAAATAATGTAAGCGTTGTCTGTATCCGGAAACGTAAAACGAAATTGTGCCGCGCGTTCGGTCGGGGTGATTTCTGCGGTAACGTCATAAGAGGCAAGATATACGCTATAGTAATCTGGGCTAGCCTGTTCAGCTTTATGTGAAAACCATGATGCTCTGTCATCTTGGTTGAACTTCATCTCACCGGTCACCGCCATCAATGAAAACGCCCCATAGTCATTTAACCAAGGACTAGGTTGGTGAGTTTGCTTAATGCCGCGTATTTGGTCGTCGTCGTATTTGTAGGTCCATCCATCACCAATAGGAGCCGTCATCGGTGTCCAGAAATTCATTGCCCATGGCGTAGCAATAGCGGGATAAGTATTGCCATTTGATAGGCTAAACTTTGAATCTGTGCCCATAAGCGGATTAACATACGCCACTAAGTCAGTTTTAGCGGGGTTATTAACCGTATCGGTGTTTTCAGGTGTCGAACCGCAGGATGCTAATAGCAGCATCAGGGGAATAAAAAATATATTCTTATAATTCATTTATTTATACCTACAAAAGTAAATTTTCTCTGGCACTTCGTAGCCACCATTGAAGTTTAAATTTCATTTTGTTGTGAACGTAGAGTTCAAGTTAAAAGTTAACGCATTGTTAAATTGTAATCGATTACAATTTGATGGTCTAGCAAAAAGTCCATTAAAAGCACTAATTACCCCTTAAATTCGCACTTTATGTTTAAATTTTGATATATTTGTCATCGATTACAATTAATTGTTTTGACGATTTACTGATATCATTGACTTATTCTTGAGTGTAGATTGAATAAGACGGTTCTTATAACGGTGAGATAAAATAACTTCGGTTATTATCGGCCTAGTTCATGGAAGTGAAGTCGTAGATGACGAATATTAAAAAAGTAAGTGAACTGGCTGGTGTATCAACTGCAACGGTATCACGGACCCTTAAAATGCCAGATATGGTCACAGCACGCACAAGAGAAAAAGTGATGCAAGCTGTGCGTGAAGCGGGATACCGACCCAGTTGGCTAGCGACCAGTGTTAAGACTGGGCGTACAAATACTATCGTTGTTTTAGTACCGAATTTGGTCAATCCATTTTTCATGCGTATCATCGGTGGTATAGAGCAAGCCGCTCAAGAGCGGGGGTTTACAGTGCTTTTATGTGACACCCAAGGAGACAGTAAGCGCGAAAGTGACTACGCGTCTATGGTGTTGACTAATCGAGCCGACGGCCTGATTCAACTTGATCACTCCTTCCCATTTTCTGAAGATGACGCTAAATTGGCCGAAACGATTCCTATGGTCAGTGTGTGTGAGCGTATCCATGCCGAAAAAAAATACCCTGTAGTGTCTCTCGATAATTACGCTGCTAGCCGCTCATTAGCCCATCATTTGGTGAGTTATGGGCATAAGAAATTTGCTGTTATTGTAGGCCAAGTGGTCAGCCAGATACATAAGGATCGCCTCTCTGGGCTGCGCAGTGTTTTGGCTGAAGAAGAAATCGTTTTTGATGAAAATATGATTGTTGGCGAAAGTTACAGTATTGAGAATGGCATAGAAGGTATGCGTCAATTATTAGAAAAGCCTCAGCGACCCACTGCTGTTATTTGCTTTAATGATGATATCGCCATTGGCGCAATGCATGAAATTCATCGTCAGGGGTTAAAAATTCCCGATGATATTTCGGTGGTTGGTTTTGACAATGTCAAAGTCTCTGCATTTTTAAACCCTCCATTAACAACTATCGATCAACCCGCCTATGAGATGGGACGTCGAGGTATGGAACTGCTGAGCGATCTTATTAATACCGTTCCCCTTACCCGTAGCAGTGAAATGCTTCCTTTTCAGTTACTTGAACGTAAAAGCAGCGGCCCAGCTCCCGTCTAGAGCTGATATTCTGCCTGTTTACGCAGTTGGCTAAATATCTTTTTAGTGAATCAATGTTAATTTTTTGTATGTTTTTTGTCTTGTGTTGTTGACATGTGGAGTGCGTCGAACTATATTTTTCCTGCAAATTGTAATCGATTACATTTTATTGGATAGAAAACTTCCAATTAAATGACCTGTATACAACGTAAAACAAAGAAAAATAAGCAGTTACTGAAGTAAACCGCGGCGCATGTTCACGGTTACATTTAGTTAAAGCGGTACTATCCGATGGCGATTAGGGAAACACATATGAACAACACCAGTGACAAAATATTTGGTAAATCCATGCTGAGCTTAGCCGTTGTGTGTGCTTTGGGCCTCATGCCCTCGCATACCTTTGCGCAACAAGCAGATGATAACTCCAGTGCAAGTGATGACGAAACTGAAGTGATTCAGGTTCGTGGTATTCGTGCATCAGCAGCAGAAAACTTAGCTATTAAGCGACTTTCGAATGCAGTAGTTGATGCCATTACTGCAGAAGATATTGGTAAGTTTCCAGACAAAAACGTTGCAGATTCATTGCAGCGTGTTCCTGGTGTCGTTATTCAACGTAATGGCGGTGAGGGCTCCAGTGTTAGTATTCGTGGTTTGTCCCCTAGTCTTACGTTTACCCAGCTAAACGGTAATTTCATTGCGGCATCTTCAGGCAATCCGTCCCGTTCATTTTCATATGAATTACTTCCCTCTAATCTGGTCGGCAAAGTTGAGCTTTTTAAATCGTCTGAAGCACGTTTAGATGAAGGCGGCATTGGCGGTACGGTTATTGTGCATAGCCGTAAGCCACTGGATATGGAAAAAAATTCTGGTGTTGTCAGTCTTGAATATACCTATGCTGATATTACTGATAAATATGAGCCTCAGTTAAGCGGTATTTACTCATGGAAAACCGATGATGAAGATTTTGGTTTCTTGGTGGGTTTTACCCAACAGGATCGAACCAACCGTACCCAAACTTCTCGCGTTAATATTATTAATCAAAATTTTCTCTACACCGAGCGTAGAAATGGCCAAGAAGTGGAAGGTGGCGCTCAAGGTTATGCACGACAAAGCTTAGTTCAAGAAGTGCTAGAAGAAGATCGTCAACGTACGGGCATCCAGTTTACTGCTCAGTGGCGCCCTACCGACAATTTAGAAGTCGGTTTCAATTATTTTCAGTTTAAACTCGGATTAGACTCTGTTTTACATCAACTTGAATATCCAGAATGGCATGATACTAACCAATTTTGGACTGACGTGTATGTTGATGCTGAGGCACAGTACGTAACCGGTATCGATTACGCCAGAGGTGTTTCAGGGGAAGCGCTAGACACGCAAATTCCTCGTATGAACGGTGAATATGTGGTTGAAGAGTCCACTTCTGATACGTTCGATTTCTTTATGGAATACGAAGGCAGTGAATTTAATGTGAAATTCGTTGCCGGTCATACCGAAGCTGAAGGTGGTCCTAGCGAGAAATACCGTGCAGCTTACTATTCTGGTAGTACCGCAGATTATTGGGGCTGGCGTTTCGAGAATGAAAATCTAGTGACCAATATCGACCCAGAAATGTTTAATCGTTTAAAAGCCGGTGAAGGTGGTCAAGCGGATATCGGTGCTACAGATTCAAGTTTTGTTGGTGGCACACAAGAAGAAGATTATGCACAAATCGACACCGATTGGTTTGTTGATTGGGGCATAGTAGAAACACTGCGTTTTGGTATGAAGTACCGCAAAGGCTCTATTCATCGCGATACTCGAAATACTTATTATTTAGACAAAGACTTTGATGTTGCAGCAGGCGAAGCGCGTCCTGGTGGGATCACCTTAGATGATGACTATTCACGCAATGGTGGTATTCCACTACTGACCACGGTTATCGCTGATCAACCGCTAGGCAATCTTGGCGGCTCAATAAATACCAATCTTTTCCCTGTGGTAAATTGGAATAAGTACCAAAACGAGTTGCAAAACAACTTCCAACGTTATACTCGCTTTGAACCAGATTTTGTTTATGAAGTTGAAGAAGAGGTCAAAGTTGCTTACGTACAAGCTGACTACCGTTGGGAAAACTTCCGCGGTAACTTTGGTTTGCGTTTTATTGATACCGTCAATACAAACACCGCCAGTGACCGTTTGGAATACCGTTTAGATCGCGTGAATTTGGACGGTGAAGACGTCGCCCAAATCAATGGGATCGTCCGTGATGTTATCGTCAATCCAAAAGAAAATTCTTACAGCCATGTATTACCTAGCTTTAACATTGCTTGGGATATCAACGACGATTGGGTACTGCGCGGCGCCGCTGCCAAAGCCTTATCCCGCCCTGATTATGCTGATTTAGGCCAGTTCCAAACACTGACCTATAACTCAAGCGAATGGGAAGCTGACTCCAGTGATCGCCCAGACTATGATCCTCAGCGCGATGGCGAAGGTTGGACCGGAGGAGGGGGTAACTCATCATTGCGCCCGCTCGAATCAGTGCAATATGACCTATCTCTTGAGTATTACTACGGCGAAGGCTCAGGTGTGAGCTTGGCGGTATTCTTGAAAAAAATCGATAACTTTGTTGTGCCATTTGTGCTTGACGTGAACACCAGTGTACCGGACCAAACGTTTACTTTAGTTGAATCCGGTGGAGGCACAGTCAATGTCGGTGGTGATATTTTAGTGCGCGACTTCGACACGGCTGCAAATGGTACCGATGCTGAATCAAAAGGCGTTGAATTCTCGTTCCAACACTTTTTCGATAATGGCTTTGGTGTCTCGGGTAACTATACGCGCAACATTACCAGTGCCGCCACAGTCGAGACAGATGGTCGTATTGTTGGTGAGTCACCACTGACTGGCAGTTCGAAATACCAAGGAAACTTTTCAGGATTTTATGAAAATAATGATTATAGCGTTCGTGTTTCCTACAATCGCCGAGGCCCAACTATCGGTGTGCTAGCCGAAGATTGGGATATCAATCGCTATAGCGATACGTACGACCAAATTGACGTAAACGCAAGCTACAGCATCAACGAAGATATTACTTTGAGCGCGTCGGTTATCAATCTGACAAAGTCTGAAGACTACGTCCATTTAGGGGATGACACCAAAACTCGTTTCTTAACCAATTCGTATAGCGGGCGTCGATTCTTTGCCGGGATCAACTACAGATTTTAAAGCGCCATACCGGCTTCTTTGAGCCGATTAAATGGAACGTAAAAAGACAGATTGAACAGAGGAATAATAATGAAAAAGCTCAAAATGAATAAAACCACAGTGGCCATGCTGATGGCAATGAGCACGCTATATGGTTGTGGCGGCGGGGCAGATGATCCGAATCCAAGTGATGCCGTTGACACGCGTGTTACCACCTCAGCTACCCTTACTGGTAGTGCGGTTAAAGGTAGTTTAGACAGCGCGCAAATTAGCGTTGAACAAATGAATGGTTCGCCCATTAATATTACCGATGGCGAACTAACCGATGCATCAGGAAATATTAACTTGGTTGTGCAAAGCGACCTTGGCTTTGGTATCAACAGTCCATTTAAAGTGACTGTGACTGCTACCGATGCAACTAGCATGATGTGTGATGCTATTGATTGTGCTGGTGTTGTTATGGGGCAAGAGTTAAGTGGTGAACCATTAACCGGTACCGTGCTTAAATCATTGTCTTTCGTCAATGTACCTTACGGCTCGCAAGCCTCTAGCAGTAACCTATTTTTGCAAGCAAATGCCCTTACGACTATCGCTACTCCATTAGTAGAAAACGCAGTTGCTAACGGTGCCAATATTACCCAAAAAGTGTTGTTTGATTTGCAAGCAATAACGGCTTCTGACATAGCACTACGGGCATTGGGTGTTTCTGTTCCCGGTGTCAACTTGTTCGAAACGGCACTTGTCAGTGCAGAATCTTACGAAAACTTTGTTATCGGCGAGGATTGCACCACAGTTATCTCAACTGATGAACAGGGCAACGAAGTTTCACAACTAGAATGTAGCGATGTACTCGCCGCGCCAGCGGTTATTACATTATCGTTAGCCAATGCTGCATTTGCTAACGTTGCTCAGGACGAGAGCTTTAATGCACGTTTTGATGCGGTTAATACTGCTATTACATCGGCGATTGAAGGTGATACAACCGTACTGACTCCCATTAGAGAGCGTTTACTTGCTTCCGTTAGTGCTGTGCCGTTTCTCTCTGAGTTGGGTATATCTGCTGAAAGCGTGATCGATGTAGGTTTATCTTTTGCATTGGATGACGAAAATAGTGGTCCAGTTCAAGAAGTCACCACGGCTGATAACTTAGCTGGGGCAACGATTACGGGTCGCGCGCGTATCAGCGATGGTGAAGCAGAAACCATGGCGTTTGATAAAGACACGCAAACAAAATGGCTAGACAACGGCGGCGTACCCAGTGCAGATGAACCTTCTTGGATACAAGTTGAATTTGCTCAAGCCCATGCTGTTAGCAGTGTTTTTATCACCAGCGCCAATGATGCACCTGAGCGGGATCCAGAGAACTTTGACTTATTGGCTTCAAATGACGGTGAAACCTGGGTAACACTTGCTAGTTTCTTAGGTGAATCTTTTGATGAACGTTTTGAACGTAAAGAGTTTTCATTCTCGAACGGCTTAGCGTATTCATTCTATCGTTTGAATATCACTAAAAACAAAGGTGATACGAGCTTAATGCAACTTACTGAGATCCAATTAGTTGGCCCTATTTACGTAAGTACAGATCACACAGACCCGGTCGGCGTGGCCACTATTACTGGTCGCGCGCGTATTAGTGACGGCGAAGCTGAAACGATGGCGTTTGACAATGATGGGCAAACCAAATGGTTAGACAACGGTGGCGTGCCCAGTGTTGAAGAACCTTCTTGGGTAAGAGCTGATTTTCCTGAAGCTGTTGCTGTCAATGTATTGGCAATCACTAGCGCCAATGATTCGCCAGAGCGGGATCCTGAGAATTTTACACTTGTTGGTTCAAACGATGGTGGAGCGACATGGACCACTGTCGGTGATTGGTTGGGTGAGTCATTTGACGAACGTTTTGAGCGTAAACTATTCAGTGCGAATAATACCTTAGCTTATAGTAGCTACCGACTAAATATCACCAAAAATAAGGGCGATACCAGCTTAATGCAGTTGTCTGAAATCGAACTTATTGGACCTGAAGTTGCTAGCGTTCAACACAGTTATGGGGCGGGTGTAACGTACACTGAGCGTGCGCGTATTAGTGATGGCGAAGCAGGTTCAATGGCCTTTGATAGCGACACACAGACCAAGTGGTTAGACAACGGTGGTGCACCTTCGGTAGAAGAGCCGTCTTGGGTTGTAGTTGCATTACCTGAAGCCGCTGCGGTAAATACTCTTGCACTGACAAGTGCGAATGATGCGCCAGAGCGTGATCCTGAAAACTTCGCAGTTTGGGCATCAAACGACAGTGAAAACTGGATTGAGCTAGCCAGTTGGTTGGGTGAAAGCTTCGACGCGCGTTTCGAGCGCAAGCAATACGCTTTCTCTAATGACATCGGATTTAGTTTCTACCGCTTTAATATCACTAAAAACAAAGGTGATAATTCCTTAATGCAAATTGCCGAGATTGAGTTAATTGGTCCGCAAGTCGCTTCTGTTGATATTTCATCTGCGCCAGGCACTAATATTACTGGCCGAGCGCGTATTAGTGATAATGAAGCTGAAACCATGGCCTTTGACGACTTAACAAGTACTAAGTGGTTAGACAATGGAGGCGTACCTAGTGTTGAAGATCCATCATGGGTTCAGCTTGACTTCGTTGCACCGCGTATCGTGAACAGTATTTCAATCACCAGTGCCAATGATTCACCCGAACGTGATCCCGAAAACTTCACTGTATTGGGTTCAAACGATGGCGGGGCAACATGGGAAGAAGTGGAATCGTGGATTGGTGAAAGCTTTGACAACCGATTTGAGCGTAAACTTTTCGAAATGAGAAATGGTTTTGCTTACGCTAGTTATCGAATCAATATCACCAAAAACAAAGGTGACAGCAATTTGATGCAACTTGCGGAAATTGAATTGATAGGCCCAAGCGAATAAGTAAAACGTGAGTTTAAAGCCCATTATTCACCTTGATGGGCTTTTTTCTTTTTCCTACATTAGAAAATGACTAAGACAAAAAACGAATCAATATGCACGAGCAATTTCACCTTGGAATAGACGCCGGCGGAACGCAAACACGAGCCGCCTTATATGACCATAACAATGCGTTATTAGGAGAAGGTGTTGGCGGACCAGGCAATCCCGTTAATGGGGTACATGTAGCGCAAGCTTCTATTGTCCAAGCTGCAGAGAACGCCTTGCTCAATGCTAATCTGGCAAATGTGAATCTCGCCAAATTGCACATAGGTGCTGGAATTGCTGGTCTGCACCTACCGAGCCTCCAAGAGGCGATGAAACAATGGCAGCACCCTTTTCAATCCCTTTTTTGCACCACTGACCTGCATGCGGCAGTGACAGGAATGCACCAAGGAGATGACGGAGGCGTAATTATTCTGGGTACTGGCTTTAGCGCGTTGGGAGTGGTGAAAGGTGTTATGCATCCTATTGGCGGATACGGTTTCCCGATTAATGCCCAAGGCAGTGGCTCATGGCTAGGTTTGCAAGCGGTTGAGGCGTCTTTACTCGCCCATGATAATATCGGAACACCCACCAGTATGCTGACAGCAATGACTGAGCAAGAGGATATTCTCTCGCTAGCGACACGCTTAAATCATGCTACCTCTACTGAATTTGCCACGTTCTCGCCGCTGGTATTTGAGCATGCGGCCCAAGGCGATCTCGTTGCTAAAGCCATACTTGAACAAGCCACCGAGTTCTTACAGCGCGTGATTTTACAGCTCAACGCGTTAGGTGTAGGGGAAATCGTGTTGGTCGGAAGTGTCGCACAACGATTGTACTGCCGGTTAAATACGCGTTGCAGTAGTAGCATTGTCGAAGGCAAAGCATCTGCAGAGTTCGGCGCAATGCTGCTGGCAAAGAAAAATCTCGATAATACGCAAGCCCATAAATAACCCAATCAGTAAAAAAGAGGATCAAGTATGAAGGCCACCCGCAGAGGTTTTTTAAAGTTTTCATTTTTAAGCAGTGTCGTTGGGGCATTAACGGGCGTGAGTAAGTCCGTGGTGGCGGCCAATAAACGAAATAAACCCATTGTGGTTTCCACATGGGAGCACGGTTTAGCGGCGAACGCAGCTGCCTGGAAGATACTTAATAATCAAGGACGCGCGTTAGATGCGGTAGAAAAAGGGGTTCGCGTACCAGAAGCCGATCCTGATGTAAGAACCGTTGGGTTAGGAGGGTATCCTGATAGTGACGGTAACGTCACATTAGATGCCTGCATCATGGATGAAAATATGAACTGTGGCGCAGTAGCCTTTTTACAAGATATTAAGCATCCCATTTCAGTTGCGCGCAAAGTGATGGAAGAGACACCTCACGTTATGTTGGTTGGCAGCGGCGCAAAAAAGTTTGCTTTAGAGCAAGGCTTCACATCAGAAAATTTATTAACTGAGCAGTCCAAAAAGGACTGGTCAGAATGGAAAAAATTAGGTCAACAGAAAAAACAAATCAATATAGAAAATCACGACACGATAGGGATGTTGGCGCTTGATAACGCGGGCAATTTGAGCGGTGCATGCACCACCAGTGGCGCCGCTTTCAAATTACCTGGTCGAGTGGGAGATTCGCCAATTATTGGTGCTGGGCTGTATGTTGATAACGAAGTTGGCGCAGCTACGGCAACAGGAATGGGCGAGCTAATGATGAAAACGGTTGGTTGTCATCTTGTGGTTGAACTTATGCGCCAAGGGGCATCACCACAAGAAGCCTGTCAAAAAGCAGTTCAAAGAATAGCCACTCGACTAGACAACTTTGCTGAATTTCAAGTGGGCTTCTTAGCGTTAAATAAAGCGGGTGAGTACGGTGCTTACTGCATACAACCGGGGTTTAATTATGCCGTCAGAGACACCAGCGGTGAACACCTGTTTGATGGTGAAAATTTACTGGGAGCGTCTAAATGATAACTAGGCTGGTGGGTGTCCTCTTTCTTCTTTGTACCAGTTATACCCATGGGGCAGAGCTGCACATTCAAGCTAATCAAGCGCCTTTTGCATTAACTTTAGAGCAAGTAATGAACTGGCGTGCAGATAGCGAGTTCACATCACTGGACAACGTCTCTAGTGAGCCTCTGGCTCGTCGCTACCCTGCACAGCTCGATGATGCTCGGGCAGGTTTGGATACACGCGTTAAAATATTGTACGCCCCTGATGGTATGAACAATTTCGCAAATTACCTGACCACCCAAGATAAATTTAATTTATACAATTTTACTCATTGGTCACAAATCGATGTATTGAATTGGTTTGCGGGCACGGCTGATCATGTGGTTCAAATACCCGCCCGCCCTTGGGTAGATACCGCTCATAAAAACGGCGTAAAGGTGATTGGCTCAATTTTCTTAGCTATTGCTAAATATGGCGGCAGTGCTGATACCGCAGAAGCATTGCTTAAACAAGACGAAAATGGCCGTTTCATTATGGCGCACCGACTGGTCGATATAGCCCAGTACTATGGATTTGATGGTTGGCTGATGAATCAAGAGACCAACCTAACGGCCGTTAAAGACGCAAACAATGAATTAGTCGAAGGAGAGAGAGACACTAAGCGCGGAGAGGCTTTAGGTAAGAAGATGCTAGCGTTTATGCAGTATTTGACGGCCATCGCTCCGCAAACAATGGAGATCCATTGGTATGACGCCATGCTCGAAAATGGTCAAGTACGCTGGCAGAACCAATTGAATGCCAAAAACCAAGCGTTTTTACAACAAGGTGTAGCAAGTGCCGACGCTATGTTTATGAACTATTGGTGGAACAAACCTATGGTTGAGCGTTCCGTAGCGTTGGCTAAAAAATTAGGGCGTTCAGGTTATGAATTGTACTTTGGCGCTGATTTATGGCCAAGTCGTAATGCCCAGCGCGCGTTTAGCAAAACCCAATGGCTGCATGACTTATTTGATCCTGATTCAGGTCACGGTTTAACGTCTATTGCTTTGTTCGCCCCAAATTTTAATTTCAATTTTAGCGGCGAAAGCCACACTCCCATCTTTAGCCACTTTAAAGACGACCCCAATCACTACCTTAGTTTTTATCAAACAGAGCAACGTTTATTTGTTGGTGACGATTTAAATTTGGCCACGAACGACAAAAATACCTGGCCAGGAATAGGCCGTTATTTGCCGGCTAAAACGACAATTTCTGCTTTGCCGTTTGTGACGAATTTTAATACAGGCCAAGGGCAGATGTTAATTGAAAATGGTCAAAAGGTCTTAAACGGTTGGACTGATATGAGCAAGCAAGACGTGTTACCCACGTGGCAGTTTGCTGTGTATGGTAATGCGTCAATGTCAGTGGAATACGACTTCGAGCAGGTGTTTTCTGGTGGTAGTTCTTTAGCGTTTAAAGGAATGCTAAGCAATCAAGAAACCCAGATCCCGTTATATCAAACCAATATACTCGTAGGTGCTGATAACGAAGTAAGCCTAGCCATTAAAGGCAGTACTGTTGACATGTCTTTTTACCTTCAAACTGCCGATGGCAAACGTCATGTTTACTCACTTAACAATCATCAATCTGCGGATAAAGGCCGCGGTTGGCAGCACTATTCCATCACATTGAAAGACATATCAAAGCAGCATCTAGTGCAGCTCGGCGTTCTTTTCTCAAAGCAGAATTCCGCCGATGATGTGGCAGTCTACGTGGGTCAATTGGCGATTAAGTGATGATTGATATAGAGATTTGCTTAGCATGCGATCACTCTGGCGATGTTGCTAAGCAAGTTAAGGCCGCATTTGCCGGAGGCGCCATCCGAGTTGAGCTTTGTAGTCAAATGGCGCAAGAAGGATTGACCCCTAGTTTTGATGCAATGGTTATTGCTAAAGCGGCAGCGCAGAAAGGTCAGCAGCTGCTATCGATGATCCGCCCTCGTGGTGGTGATTTTTGTTATGACGCAAGTGATATTCAGCAAATGCAACGTGACATCGTCCTTGCCGCCCAAGCCGGTATGCATGGGGTGGTGCTTGGGGTGCTCAAGCAAAATAATACCCTAGACATGTCCAATTTGAAGTCGCTGCTAGCCCTGGCTGAAAAATCGAATTTAACGGTGACGTTTCATCGTGCTTTTGATGCACTAACAGAGCCAGAGCAAGCCATTACGACTTTGATTGATTTGGGGGTAAAACGAATTCTGACGTCTGGGGTCGCTTGGGGGAGTAGCGACAAAGCGGTGCAACATATTGATCGATTGGAACATTACCTGAAAATTGCCAACGGAAATATTGAAATTGTTATTGGCGGTGGAATAACTGCATCCAGCGCGCGCCAAATATCTGGTCAAATCGCTCGCTCTGCATATTATTCCTTCCACGCACACTCCAGCGCGCTCAGTCATGGCTCGGTGCATATAGACCGAGTTAAAGAACTCTATCAAGGGGTAAATGACACATGGCCCCCACTCGATGTTTGACAATTTTTTCGTGGGCAATTTTTCATTGGGCACGCCCACGTTAGATATTCTGCCCATTTCACCCATTGGTTTTTATGATTAACAACGAAAATAAGGCACAAATGAAGACATTAACGCTAAATGGAACGTGGCAATTTTGCCAAGCTGACAAGCAAGATTGGCGAAGTGCTGAGGTTCCTGGCTGTAATTTTACTGATCTTCTCGCCCATAAATTGATAGATGATCCGTTTGAGCGAGACAACGAGTCGCATTTACAATGGATAGAGAAAAAAGATTGGCATTATCGTCGCTCATTTACGGTCTCTGCTGCCGAGTTGGCGCACAGCGAGGCCAAACTGGTTGCATTGGGGTTGGACACGTTCTGCGATATTTATCTTAATGGTCAACACTTGGCCAGCGGAAAAAATATGTTTGTGGGTCAGCATCTTAGCTGCAAGGACTTACTTGTTGTGGGCGAGAATGAGGTGGCTATCCACTTTCGTTCTCCCATGAATGAAGTGTATCCCCAATTTGTTGCAAACGGCTTTACCTATCCAGCGGAGAACGACAAGAGCGATGAGAAGCTCAGTGTTTTCTGTCGTAAGGCGCCGTGCCATTTTGGTTGGGATTGGGGGCCAAAATTTGTGACCTCTGGCATTTGGCGCGATATCTATTTGTCATTTATCGATGGTGCAGAAATCAAAGATGTGCACTTTATTCAACACAGGCTGACGTCAAAACGTGCTGATTTTAGTTTCGAGTTGGATATCGCCGCATTGGCTGATTTTGACGGTGAGCTACAGATAACATGTGAACAAGCACCACAATTGAATCAACTGCAAAAAGTGGTTTTGTCGACCTCATTAACGAACCAACATGTTTCGGTAAATCTCACCTTAGAAAATCCTAAGCGCTGGTGGCCTAATGGGTTGGGAGACGCTTTTCTATATGACTTCAACTTTGCGTTAGTCAAAGGCACGCAAGTGCTTGCGAGTCATACATTAGCCGTGGGTTTGCGAGAAATTGAAGTGGTTAACCAAGCCGATGATATGGGGGAGTCGTTTTATTTTAAAGTCAACGGTCATCCTGTGTTTATGAAAGGCGCTAACTATATTCCTGATGATAGCTTTATTCACAGGGTAAGTGATGCGCGCCACCAACAGATTTTTGATGCTGTAGTTGCTGGTAACATGAATATGCTGCGGGTATGGGGCGGCGGTATTTATCAGGATGATACCTTTTATGAGTTAGCTGATCGCAATGGCATTTTGATTTGGCAAGACTTTATGTTTGCTTGCACCTTGTATCCTGGCGACGAAGAGTTCCTATCGAATGTAAGACAAGAAGCACAATACAATGTTAAGCGACTGCGTAATCATCCTTGTATCGCGATGTGGTGTGGTAATAACGAAGTGGATATGGCCATTGAAAAATGGCAGTGGGCTGAAAAATTTGCCTATTCAGATGAACTCTATTCGCGCTTAAAACAGGACTATATGAGACTGTTTGATGATTGCCTGCCTGATGTTATAAAAACCCTTGATAGCCAACGTTTTTATTTACGCTCTTCACCCATTGGCTTTTGGGAAAATGATGAAGACAATAAGGCAAATCATCATTATTGGGGAGTTTGGCATGGTGAAGAGCCGTTCACCGAGTATAAAAAACGTATTCCGCGCTTTATGAGTGAATATGGTTTTCAATCATTCCCTATTGCCGAATCAACTTACCGCTTCACGCGGCCTGAGGATCGAGAACTAGACTCAGCCGTAATGCAGGTGCATCAAAAACATCCTCGCGGTAATAAGTTAATACGCAGCTATATGGATGAAGAGTTTCATCCGCCAAAAGATTTCGAGCAGTTACTTTATTTGAGCCAAGTACAACAGGCTTTAGGTTTAAAAATGGCCTTTGAAGCTCACCGAAAAGCAATGCCATTTTGCATGGGTACCTTGTACTGGCAGCTAAACGACACATGGCCTGCGGCCTCTTGGTCGGGTATTGATTATTACGGCCATTGGAAAGCGCTACATTATCAAGCTAAGCGTAGTTTTGCTCAGCAGTTATTAGTCATAGAGCAAAGTGACAACCACTTGGATGTGACACTGGTGTCTGACGATCTAACGACATTTCCAGCCACATTGCAGGTTACTATTTATCAATTTACAGGCGATATTTTGTGGTCACATAAGCAAAGTGTCATTGTGCCAGCCAATGCCTCTGAAGAGATCTTCAGCCTTGAATTAGCTAACATTATCTCACTAGAACACCGAGATAATTCAGTAATAGTAGCAAGTCTCGTTGATGTAAAAAGTGCACAAACACTAGCGCAAAACACGCACTTTTTGGTGGCCAATAAAGCCTTGGCTTTGCAGCCAGCCAATATCGCGTGCACGAAGATAGTAGCTGACGAGCAGCTAATTGTTACGTTTGACACCGATGCCTTTGTTCGTCAGATGTATGTCAATGTTAGCGGACATGATGGCAATGTTAGCGGACATGATGGCAATTTTAGCGATAATTTCTTTGATCTCATTCCCTTGCTGCCAAAGACCATTAGTCTCTCTTTACCCGGTATGAGTCACAAAGATATTACCGCATTAGCAGATCGGTTGAGTTGGCGTTCGTTAATTGACAGCTTTGATCATCAATATGCTCAGACTCCTCACAGGGTTGGAATAAAGTAATGAATTTAAGTTGGATAGATATTGTTGTCATCATGGCCTACTTGGTGGCGGTATTGATGATTGGTTTATATATCTCTAAGCGTGCAAGCCGGGACATGGATTCCTATTTTTTAGGGGGCAAAACAATCCCCTGGTGGGCGCTTGGGGTGTCAAATGCGTCGGGGATGTTCGATATCGCTGGCACTATGTGGCTGGTATCCATGTGCTTCGTATACGGTTTGAAAAGTGCTTGGTTACCTTGGATTTGGCCAATATTCAATCAAATATTTTTGATGGTTTACCTATCAGTGTGGCTGCGTCGTTCAAATGTTATGACCGGAGCGCAGTGGATGGAGACCCGTTTTGGCACAGGCAAAGGCGCAGAAATGAGCCAAATGGTGGTGGTGGTCTTTGCGCTCGTCAGTGCTGTAGGTTTTATCGCATACGCCTTTAAAGGCATAGGAAAGTTTGCTGCTATCTTTTTTCCTTGGGAATTATCCCCAGATATCTACGCGTTAATTATTTTCTCAATCACGACCATTTATGTCGTAAAGGGAGGAATGTATAGCGTGGTATTCACCGAAATTCTGCAATTTATCATTATGACCATAGCGGCGATTTCGGTGGGCGTGATAGCGATGTATATGGTGTCCCCTGAACAATTAGCCGCCGCGACACCAGCAGGCTGGGATAATTTATTCTTTAGCTGGCAGTTGGACCTTAATTGGCAAGGTTTGATTGATAGTGTCAATGTGAAAGTAGAAGAAGACGGTTTAGAACTATTCGGCTTGATGATCATGATGATGTTGTTTAAAGGGGTGCTATCAAGTATGGCGGGCCCCGTTCCTAATTATGATATGCAACGTATTTTGGCCACCAAAAGCCCTAAAGATGCCGCCAAAATGAGTGGTTTAGTGTCTTTGGTTATGTTTTTCCCTCGCTACATGATGGTTGCTGGGCTGTCTATCTTAGCCATTGTATACATGGGACCGGATATTCAAGCGCAAGGTAAACAGTTCGATTTCGAACAGATATTGCCTTTCGCCATCAATAACTTTGTGCCTGTTGGCCTAACAGGCCTGCTAATTGCCGGATTATTGGCCGCATTTATGTCGACCTTTGCTGCGTCGGTTAATGCCGCCCCAGCGTACTTCGTTAATGATATTTATCGACGTTATTTTCGCCCTAACGCCAACAACCGCACCTATGTGCGTATGAGCTACATCGTCTCGGTATTATTGGTGGTATTTGGTATGGGGCTGGGCCTGATGCTGGGTAGTATAAACGCCATTATGCAATGGATTTTTGCTGCCTTGTTTGGCGGGTACGCGGCAGCCAACTTATTAAAATGGCATTGGTGGCGATTCAACGCCTATGGTTATTTCTGGGGCATGTTGGCCGGATTAATTGGGGCGTTGGTGCTACCTGTTGCATTACCAGATGTTCAGCCACTTATGGCGTTCCCGCTATTGTTGCTTTTCGGTTTAATCGGCTCTGTAGTGGGCACGTTGCTAACCCCTGTGGAATCTGACGAGGTGCTTTGTGAGTTCTACCGTACCGTCAAGCCATGGGGATGCTGGGGGCCTATTCGTGACAAAGTGATAGCGCAAGATCCTGATTTCGCGCCCAACACAGAATTTTCTCGAGACATGGTCAATGTGATAGTGGGTATTGTCTGGCAATTAGCCCTAGTGGTTATGCCTATTTATTTAGTGATCCAGCAGTGGTGGTCAATGCTAGCTGCCTTTGGTGTCATTTTAGTCACTAGCTGGGTCTTGAAAAAGAACTGGTTAGATAAACTTCCTGAGTGAGTTGTAGTATGAAAAAACATATTTTAGCGAGCGTATTCTCGGTATGCGTATTTGGTGGACTAACGGGGTGTGCTGCGACTTTGGTCGAGCACAACAACATTGAGTCTGTTAACAGTACACTTGATGTTAACGCATTAGCTTACGTTGACCCTTTTATTGGTACTGGTGGTCACGGTCATACATTTCCTGGTGCGGTTGTGCCTTTTGGTATGGTGCAGTTAAGCCCAGATAATCCGTCTAAAGGTTGGGATTGGACCTCAGGTTATAACTACAGTGACAACCAGCTATTGGGCTTCAGTCATACCCATTTGTCAGGCACGGGGGTGGGGGATTTACTTGACGTGCTGGTTATGCCGTTTCGCGGTGATTACCAAACCCGCCGCGAAAACAAGTTAAAGCGAGTCGTTAGTGAGTATTCACATGCTGATGAGACAGCTTCAGCAGGATTTTATCAAGTGGGGTTACCGCGAGAGAAAGTGAATGCAGAACTAACCGCAACTCAGCGCAGTGGCGTGCATCGATACACGTATTCAGGTAAAGAAGACGCTAAAGTACTTATCGATTTGGGTTACGCACAAAATTTCGATAAGTCTGTGGCGACCTTTATGCGGGTGTTAGATGATCACACTTTAGTGGGCTATCGTATTTCAACAGGGTGGACAGATTTTCAGCCCGTGTATTTTATCGCACAATTTAATCAGCCTTTTAGTCATCAGTTTTATAAAGAGGGTGAAGCGCAATCAGGTCCATTCATCAATACCGAGAAAAGCGAAGTGGTATTGAATTTTGGTGATATAGCCAATCAACCTTTGGTGACTAAAGTGGGCATTTCTTACGTCAGTATTGATGGTGCAAAGCAGAATTTAGCGACAGAGGTGCCTAATTTCGACTTCGACAACGTTAAGCAGCAAGCAGAAATGCTTTGGGCTAAGCAGTTGGGAAAATTCAAGGTAACTGACAGCAATGAGCAAGCTAAGCGTAAATTCTACACTGCTTTATACCATTCATTTTTAGCGCCTCAAACTTTCAATGATGTAAATGGAAGTTATTTCGGCGCAGATGGTAGCGCCCACAATAGCCAAGATTTTAAACGTTATTCATTGTTTTCCTTATGGGATACCTTTCGTGCATTGCATCCGTTATTGACCATTTCTAATGGTGATCGAGTCGATGATATGGTCAGTTCTATGATGGCTTTTTATGATGAAACGGGCTTATTGCCTTCTTGGGATTTGATGGCCAACGAAACGGACGTAATGATTGGTTATCATGCCGTACCGGTAATCGTTGATGCTTACTTTAAAGGGCTGACCACGGTCAATCCTGAACAGCTTTTGAAAGCGTTAAAAGCCTCTGCCATGCAGGAGCGTTTCGGCATCGACTTATTTGCTAAATATGGCTACGTACCGTCTGATTTAGAAGTCGAGGCGGTGTCTAAAACCTTGGAGTATGCGTTTGATGATTGGGCGATTGCACGCCTTGCCAAAGCCTTGAATAAAGATGCGGATTATCAGTATTTCAGCCAACGAGCACAGTCTTATAAAACGCTTTTTGATAAACAAACAGGTTTTATGCGCGGTAAAACGGCAACTGGCGATTGGGTAAAAAACTTTAGCCCAACACATGTAGATCACAGAACAACCGATTACACCGAGGCAAACGCATGGCAATACACGTGGTTTGTGCCCCATGACGTTAATGGACTAATGGCATTATTTGGGGGCGAGGATCCGTTTATAGCAAAATTAGATACCTTGTTCGAGATGGATTCTTTTATGGAAGGCGACGTCTCTCCTGATATTTCAGGCTTAATTGGGCAATATGCGCATGGGAATGAGCCAGTGCATCACGTGCCTTATATGTATTCACTTACGTCACAAAAGTGGAAAGGTGAACAGCGTATTAAGCAAATTCGCGACACCATGTATCGGGATAACCCTGATGGGCTATCAGGTAACGACGATGTAGGACAAATGTCTGCTTGGTATGTATTCAGTGCGATGGGTTTTTATCCCTTAAATCCCGCTGATGGACAATATGTATTGGGTACCCCGCAATTTGAGCAAGTTGATATTCAACTGCCAGAGAGCAAAACGTTCACTGTTAAACGGGTTATTTCAGGCCAAAAAGCAGGTGCTTATGTCAAACAAGCCACGCTAAACGGTAAGCCAGTCAACATGAACACGATTAGCCATAAAGATGTGATGAAAGGCGGTGAGTTGATCTTTACTTTTTAGTCTTTCATTGATTCTTTTAAGGTGGCCATTAGCGCCACCTTCTTTTCTTGAGTAACATATTTTGGAGACATTGATGACCAGTATTATGGCAAGGGAAGCGTCTGCTTCGCCTACGTTGATTGCTGAACAGTTAACGCTGAATAAACCAATTTGTGAGCGTTTAGCGGTTAGAATACGTCAGTTTAATCCTAGCGTGGTATATATCATAGCCAGAGGTTCATCGGATCACGCTGGGGTATTCGCTAAGTACTTGATTGAAATTGAATTAGGTATTCCTGTTGTGGCGGCAGCCCCCTCAGTCGTCACTGTTTTTAATAAGCACTTGAAACTGGACAATGCGTTAGTTATCGGCATTTCCCAGTCAGGTCGCAGCCCAGACATATTGCAACATATGCAGATGGCGAAAGAAGCGGGGGCGTTATGCTTAGGCCTGGTAAATGATGAAACCTCACCATTAGCAAGCTTGGTTGATGAGTTGATTCCCCTTAGGGTTCAGCAAGAAGTCGCGGTGGCAGCGACCAAAAGTTATCTAGCCTGTTTAAGTGCTTTATTGCAGTTGGTGGCATACTGCAAAGGTGATCCTGATTTAATTGATGCCGTTACGCAGATCCCACAGGCACTTTCCATTGCCATTGATGGGCCGGTACAGCTCGAGGCTAAGATGTTCAAGGACTGTGACAAATGTATTGTCTTGGGCAGAGGGTTTGGTTACGCCATCGCTAAAGAAGTCGCCTTAAAATTAAAAGAGGTGTGCGCAATACAAGCTGAAGCGTTCTCCAGTGCAGAGTTTGTACATGGACCGATAGCCTTAGCGCAAAAACCGCTAATGGTGCTAAGTCTTAGGCTAATGGACGAGTCACTCGAAGTACATCAGCAACAAATTGATGATGTTATTCAACGCGGGGCGCGTGTGGTGACGTTAACGCTGCCTTCAAAAAGTATTCATCTGCGCGTAGCCGCTTTAGTATTAATGCAACGCTTCTACTTAGATATTGCTGAGGTTTCCCTGCAACTGGGCTGCGATCCTGACGTCCCTAAGGGCTTAAATAAGGTCACTTTAACAGTATGAAATTTAAATCCCTCTCTATCCTTAATGCTTCTAACATCGAAAAATAGGGTTCAAATGTAAAAAGTTCCCTGATGGGAGATGTAATCGTATTTCATACTGTAGTTGTGCAAGCGGCAAGATGTATCGCGAATTCAAATCAATAATACGTTTAACGAGTATTATATTAACTAACTGATTAATAGTTAAATAATGTATTTATTGGTGTTTTTTCTTACCTTGTGGTGCTATGTTTTAAAGGAGGGGGTAATAAAATAAAGGGATAAAAAAATATACCTATGTTTGACTTGGTATACGCCGCAGATATGGATAAATGTTACAAAAACTATACCGTACGCCCTCCGAAATTCCACCTTCGATACACTCCACTTATGGGGAAGACCATGTTGAAACACACCATTCAAAAATTGGCATTTACAGCAACTTTGCTGTTAGGAAGTTCTTCAGTTTTAGCTGAAGTTGTTGTAATCGTGCATCCATCTAATAGCGCTAGTATTGATGCCAAATCTACCCAACGAATTTTTCTAGGCAAAGAGAAAAAATTCTCTACGGGTAAAGAAGCCATTCCAATTAACCAATCCGCAGGTACAGCGAGTCGCAGTGTCTTCGATAACGACACGCTTGGCAGAAACTCTGCCCAAGTGTCTGCTTATTGGTCAAAACTGGTTTTTACTGGAAAAGGTATACCACCAAAGGAAGTGGCTAATGATGCAGAGGTTATCGCAATCATATCAGCTAACCCTGACGCCATTGGTTATGTGGACAGCAGCTCAGTCGATGCGTCTGTTAAAGCTATCCCATTAAACTAGTTGAGGATCATAAAATGAAAAATTTAAGCAAAACAGTGGTATTGCTAACGTCTTTGGGTTTCGCGGCTGCGGCAAGTGCGGAGGTAAGAATCAACGGGTTCGCTAATTTAATCGGCGGGATCACCAGCAGCGATGATGCACTGTATGGCTATGATGATTCACTCTCGTTCAAGTCAGAGAGCTCTTTTGCTTTACAAGTTAGCGGTGACATTAACGATAAAATGACCGCTACTGGGCAAATTATCGCTCGTGGTGAAGACGACTATGATGCTGAATTTGAATGGGCATATTTTACTTTTAATGCGACGGATCATGTCAGTATTTCTGCTGGTCGCTTACGCCTACCTCTATTTAAATATTCTGCTTCTCGGGATGTGGGTTACTCGTATCACTGGGTGAATACTCCCCGGGCAGTTTATGCGGTTCCATTTAATAATCTAGATGGTGTGCGTGTTGATTATGCTAACTATGCCGGTGACTGGGAATACAACTTTCAACTTGCGGTAGGTACATTCAGTGGTGATAACGAACTCGGTGATATTGAAGGTAAAAACGTTGTTGTGGGCACAGCTGAGTTGCAACGAGACTGGTTTAAAGCGCGCGTAGTTGCTGGGCGTGGTAAAACCACTTTAAATGCGGATTCAGTGAGTAATATCACTAATGCGTTGGCGCAAATATCACCTGAACTGGCAGACGACTTAGATCTTCGCGATGACAGTGGTTTATTCTTAGGCGTCGGTTTAGAAGCTGATTTCTACGACTGGTTCATCAGTGGTGAATTTACCACTATTGACGTTGAGAATTCGTTTTCTCCTGAAGATAAAGCGTTTTATATTACGGCAGGCATGCGTTTTGGCGCTTTTACGCCATCGATGACCTATGAAAAACTTGACGGGCGCGGTGATATTCGCTTCTTAGACAAGGTTGCGGTACTGCCAGCGGGATTCCAAGCTGCGGCGACCGCCGCAGTGGTCGGATTACAACAGGCCGTGGCCGATGAATATGACGTGTTCACACTGGGCGTACGTTACGATTATGATACCAATATTGCCCTTAAGGCTGATATTAGCTCATACACCAGTGATATTGACGATAGCTTAGATACTGGCTTATTGCGCTTTGCGGTCAACTACATTTTCTAATTGTGCGATGCTCTAGAAACGCTCCGAATGGGGCGTTTTTGGGTTTTAACGTCGACGGACCAAATGCGCATTAAGTATGTTGCAAAGGTGAACCAATACGAGGGTAATGTGCCCTACTTACATATGGCTGGGGAGTTGGTATACTCTGGCGAATGACTATTTTGCAATCCGGAATGCATACGCTACTCAATGTCTCAGTCTTTAACCGCTTCTCGTTCGCTTGCACACCCTCAGACCCTTGCTGAAAATCACGTATTTGGTGAAATTGTACGAAGTACTTTTACACCACCGTGGTGGGCTAAAAATCGACATATTCAAACTATTTGGCCGCGTTTTTTTCAGCGGCGTTTAAACGTGCATTGGCAAAAAGAACGTTTGATTTTACCTGATGGTGATTTTGTAAATTTAGCGTGGAGTGGCGAACGCAAAGATATTGAGCAGTCGAAAGGATTAGTGGTTATTTTTCATGGTTTGGAAGGCTCAAATAAATCCCATTATGCCAACGACATGACCGCCAATTTAGTGACTCAGGGGTACGTTGTCGTTCTAATGCATTTTCGTGGTTGTGGTGGAGAGCACAACTCTCTACCTAGAGCCTATCACTCGGGCGAAACCCAAGATGCTTGGTATTTACTCAACTGGCTGGCAGAACTTTATCCTGGTGTACCCAAGGTGGCGATGGGATTCTCACTAGGTGCCAATATGTTGCTAAAACTTTTGGGTGAGCGTCCCAAACAAACGATTTTACGTGGTGGTATAGCCATATCTCCACCATTTAAATTGGCTGAATGCTCGTTAAGTATCAACCAAGGCATGTCGCGCATGTACCAGTCCTACCTTTTGAAAAGTATGGTAAATAATCTAGTGGATAAAATGCGCACCATCGACTATTCGGATCATTTGGAAATTGACGATGTAAAAGCGCGAAAAATAAAGACATTTAAAGAGTTTGATGACCATGTCACGGCTCCCTTGCATGGTTTCGATAGTGCCGATGATTACTATGAAAAGTGCAGTGCAATTAATTTTTTACCCACTATTGCGACCCCAACCTTAATTATTCATGCTAAAGATGATCCCTTTATGAATGAGTCGGTATTACCAAAAACAACCAACTTAGCCTCTGTAGTACGCCTTGAATTAAGTGATAGAGGGGGCCATGTTGGTTTTATGCAGGGGACGCCATGGCAGCCTATAATTTGGCTGCATGAGCGAGTAAATCAATATTTTCAGGAGATTTTGCGCGTCTAAGTGCAATTCAATGTAGTTTATGATTATACCTATTAGTGAAATAAGTGCCGATGCCCTTAGTAATTTGATTGAAGGCTTTGTGTTGCGAGAAGGAACCGACTACGGAGATGCTGATTGCAGCTTAGCTGATAAGGTGGAACAGGTGCGTTCGCAGTTAAAATCAGGAGAGGCGTTATTGGTGTATTCCGAATTACATGAAACCGTCAACATTATCCCCAAAGGCCAGCTAGAGCTGACCGATGAGGTGTCGGAATAAGTTAACTGAGATTACATTAACGCGATAAACGTCAAATTGAAGGTAACGGGCACCGTTGGGCTGATGCTTGACAACTTAGCGACGTTTTGTAGCCAGTCGATACCTGATTGTAAGCCATAATCCCCGGCAGTTATCAATATCGGCTTGGCACTGGTCGCCACAAAACGATTGTGGTCAGTTTTGGTCACTTGAACCTCTATTTCTAATTCGTGTTGCTGACCCATAATTGTCAGTTTACTAGGAATAATAAAGGTACCAGACTGGCCACTGGTGAATTTGGTGATCTCTTCAGGTAGTGTCGCTTTCAAGGTTGCCTTAGGGAAGTTATCCACCATAAATAACTTTTCTCGCATACGCGTATTACGGATATCGATACCTGTTTGTACCGAAGATAAGTCTATATCAACAGATAATTCACCCGTACTACTAAGCGAGCCGTCAAGCCGAGAAAAATGATGAATTTCGCTCACGTTAACATTTTTAGTCGAGACGAAATTAAGGTGAGATGCGTTGTTTAGTAATCGCCAATCGGCAGAAGCAGATGCGCAGAAAAGTAAGCTAGATATTGCAGCTAATTTTAGTAGCTGAGTGCGCTTGATGATGTTCATTTGTCGTTTCCTGTGGTGTATTTTACGATGGTTTGCCAATTAACTCTTTGATCTCCCATGACGATAAAATCTGGGTTGGTGACTGAGTTACGCTCGTTATAGCTAAGGGGGGAAAAGTCGTGCGCCAAAATGCTGCCTCCGGCCTCACTTACGATGCACTGAGATGCGCCCGTATCCCATTCTCCGGTGATACCTACTCGCAAAAATACATCCGCTTTACCTTCAGCAATAAAACACGATTTTAACGAACAGCTACCTGTAGGGTAAGTTTGATAAGTACGATGACTACTCATGCTTTGCATAACTTTTTCTCTGGCTTGTCTGCGGCTGATAGCAATCATTACGGCGTCATTTTCGATGTCGTCAAATTTACGCACAAAAATTTGTTTATTCTCTGACAAGCTTTCTTTAAAAGCACCATTGTCTTTAGATGCAAAATAAAGGGTTTCGCCAGGCGGCCAAAATATCACCCCTATGATTGGCTGGTTTTTTTCGACCAGTGCGATATTAACGGCAAAGTCACCACTTCTAGCGATAAATTCTTGGGTGCCATCAATAGGATCGATTAACCAGTATCGATCCCAATCTTTTCGCTGGGCTAATTCACCGTTCTCAGACTCTTCTGACATGATAGGAATATGTGGGGTTTCGCGCTGCAATATAGCAAGAATAATTTCATTGGCTTTATAGTCAGCTGACGTGACTGGAGAATCATCTTCTTTCTGATAACTTTGATAATCGCCGCTATCATAAATCTCCATTACTACTTTACCAGCCTCCCGGGCAGCGGTTTTAGCAATTTCGAGTAATGCAGGTATTTGATCGATAGGCATTATTGTTCCTTTAACCACTTTTGGGCCAGAAAAAGCGCTGTGATACAGCGGGCTTCGATAAAATCTTCACGGGCAAGCAAACCATCAAGATCATGTATAGACCATGGAATGACATCTAACGGCTCTGGCTCATCGCCAGGCAATGTTTGTTCGTACAAATCTTCGGCGATGAATATATCCATGCGTGCATTAAAAAATGCCGGCGCCATACTGACGTTTTGTATGTAATGAAGTTTTGATGCGCCATAGCCCACCTCTTCTTTCAGCTCACGATTTGCTGCATCTTTAGGCTCTTCGCCTGCATCAATTAGGCCTTTAGGGAACCCTAATTGGTAAGAATGCATACCAGCGGCATATTCTCGAACTAATAGAAATTCATGATCATTAATAAAGGGCACTATCATCACTGCACCACGTCCACCGCCCGCCATGCGTTCGAAGGTACGTAATTCGCCGTTAGAAAACTCAAGATCAACTTGCTCAACGGTGAATAATCCGCTTTTTGCGACAGTTCGTCGTTGATGTATTTGTGGAAGTGGTTTGTTGGGGTCTATTTTGCTCATCTGCCTATCACGTTATCATAGCCTCACTAATTGCATCAATGACGCGTAAACTATTGTAAGTACGAATATAACGCTTAACTTAAGGACATGCCACTTGCCTGACTTACCTTGGAACAAAATTAAAACCGTTTTACTCGATATGGACGGTACTTTGCTCGATTTACATTTTGACAGTCACTTCTGGTTAGAGCATTTACCGCGCAAATATGCCAGTACAAAAGGGATCAGCGAGGAGCAGGCTAAAGAATATATGATGGCCGAGTATCGTCAGGTATTTGGCACGATAGATTGGTATTGTTTAGATTATTGGGCAAACCGACTTGAGCTAGATATTATGCAAGCTAAGCGCGAGGTTGAGCACCTTATTGGCTTGCGTGATGATAGTATTCCATTCCTCGATGCCCTTAAAGCGTCTGGCCGAGAGGTGGTATTGGTGACGAACGCGCACCCTGATAGCCTTTCGTTAAAAGTTGAACATACTGCCCTTGATAGTCATATCGATACGCTTATTTCCACGCACGAATTCGGTGTGACCAAAGAGTCCCAGATGCTGTGGCAGAAATTGCAACAACGACTTGGTTTTGAGTGCCAACATACGTTGTTTGTGGACGATAGCTTGCCAATTTTGCAATCAGCTAAAGATTTTGGCATTGCCCATTTACTGGCTGTGAGTAATCCAGACAGTCAATTACCGATAAAAAATGTTACACAATTTCTGGCGACCCACGATTACCGATCGCTAATCGCTGATATTGAAAAGCATCCGTTCGGCGGGTAGCGAAACATTTTACGAAAAGTGACATTATTTGCAATTTTTTGCATATTTTTTCGTAATAACTCGCAAAACCTGCGCTTTATTACCTCTGTGGCGTTTCATATTGTTGTTGATCGCCCTATAATTCGTGCCAATTTCATCAATCTATAGGTCAATTTTATGAGTCTTAACGATGTTCCAGCTGGTAAAAACTTACCAGAAGAAATTAATGTAGTTATTGAAATCCCTGCACATTCAGATCCAATAAAATATGAAGTGGATAAAGATACGGGTGCTATTTTTGTTGATCGCTTTATGGCGACGTGTATGCATTATCCGACTAACTACGGTTATATAAACCAAACGTTATCAGAAGATGGTGATCCAGCTGACGTATTAGTTATGTCGCCGTTCCCTCTTTTGGCGGGTTGTGTCATCAAATGCCGTCCTGTTGGCGTGTTGAAAATGACTGATGAGTCAGGTACTGATGCAAAAATTTTAGCCGTTCCTGTTGATAAGTTATCTACTATTTATCGTGGCATCAAAGATATCGACCAAGTTGATGAGTTGACCTTGAACCAGATTCAACACTTCTTTTCACACTACAAAGATTTAGAACCTGGTAAATGGGTAAAAATCGACGGTTGGGAAAACGTCGAGTCAGCAAAAGCTGAAATCGTTAGCAGTGTTGAACGTTACAAAAACGAAGGTTAATCTTTCCATTTAATAAAATGAGAATTTATGCCTAAAAGCCGACTGTCTGTCGGCTTTTCTATTTGTGCTTCCCCGCAGCTATGAGACACTAAACTGATACTCAGTAATGACCTAACCTATGAAACGTTATCGTTCACTTGGCGCTAACCCACAATACTTTTTACTGGCCATGGCGTTTGTTATGCCGCTGGTTTTTTCGGTATGGAATGCGCTACTAAACAATTTTGTGGTCGAAAAAGCGCAATTTGATGGTGCCCAAATCGGCATGTTGCAAAGTTTGCGTGAGGTGCCGGGATTTTTAGCTTTTAGTGCCGTATTTCTGTTGTTAGTGTTAAAAGAACAAACCATAGCGTTGGTATCTTTAGCGCTTATGTGCATAGGTATTGCCATGACAGGGTGGCTGCCCTTTGAGCTCGGTTTGTATTGCACTACAGTGTTAATGTCTATTGGGTTTCATTATTTCGAGACGATCAATCAATCGCTAACGTTGCAGTGGTTAGATAAAGACAAAACAGCCCATTTTATGGGCCAGCAGTTGGCAGTAAAAAGTTTTGCTTCGCTACTCGCCTATGGCGCCATTTGGCTATTAATGGAATGGGCTGGCGTCTCTTATATTACAATGTATATGCTGGCTGGTGGAGTGGGTCTGCTGATTGTTATTTGGTTGTGGTTTGCTTTTGACAAATTTACTCAGACCTCGGTGCAGCATAAGCACATGTTTTTACGTAGACGATATTGGCTTTACTATGGTTTAGTCTTTTTTAGTGGTGCTAGACGTCAAATTTTTATGGTTTTCGCATCGTTTATGATGGTAGAAAAATTTGCTTACTCGGTGGGTGACATCAGTCTGCTATTTATGCTTAATTATGTATTTAATTTACTCTTTGCACCCAAAATTGGTCGTTGGATCCATAAAATCGGCGAGCAGCGAGCTCTGTGTATTGAATATGCCGGTTTGATCGGGGTTTTTGCTGGCTATGCATGGGTCGAAAATAGCCAGTTAGCGGCAAGTCTGTATGTTATTGACCATTTGTTTTTCGCTATGGCGATCGCCGTGAAAACGTATTTTCAGAAAATTGCTGATCATAAAGACATTGCTTCGACGGCCGGCGTGAGTTTTACCATAAATCATATTGCTGCTGTAATGATCCCCGCTTTATTAGGAATTGTATGGTTAACTTCGCCTTCATCGGTGTTTTATATTGGTGCAGGGTTTGCAGTGTGTTCTTTGGTGTTAGCGTTGAATATTCCTGTGCAGCCAACACGCGGGAATGAAGTGCGAGTGAATATGTTACGTTGGGCAAATTTGCCTATTGAAATACCAACTAAGGAGCGTTGATGAAGTACCTAGTGTTTTTACTGGCGATAAGTGCGTTTAGTGTTTTTGCGCAAGAGCCTGAAGAGCTATTTTGGGAAGATATGATCCCGAAAAATTATATTGCTCCTCAAGATGAGGTCAATCACGATGGCACGATAACTCAGCAGAGTTTAGATGCCCCTATAGTAAAAGAGTTAGACGGTAAGTTAGTCAAAATTCCAGGCTTTATCGTACCCTTAGAAGGTGACAGTGATACAACGACTGAATTCCTTTTAGTCCCGTATTTCGGAGCCTGTATTCATGTGCCACCGCCGCCACCGAATCAAATAGTTTATGTGGAGTTTTTGAGTGGCGTGCCGATAGATAACATATACGATGCCGTTTGGGTCACCGGAACCCTAACCACTCAAACTTGGCAAGGTGACCTAGCAACGGTCGGTTATACATTGGCAGGAATCGAAGTGACACCCTACGATGGTTAATCTAGATAAGTAGTTAACTCTGCCCGACGAATAGTTAACTACACTCGTGATGAAAACCGCATTAAAGTCCGGACTATAAGGGTAACGAAATGAGTTTCATAACAAAAATGTCAATTGCACAAAAGCTGTACTTGATCCCAATCATAGGATCCATTGGCTTTTTGGTCTATTTGTGGATTACAACACAGACGGCAATGAGTAACATTGAACGACTTGAAGACGCGGATAAGGTGCAGTATCCCGCGCTAGAAGCGACAAGCGTTGCGTTAGTCAAAATGGAGAAGGTAAGAGATATTCTCAGTAGTGCCGTTACCACAGGTGATGACGATGCGCTGGATAACGCCGAGGCGTTAGCGGACGAAACGAAAGTATTATTGAATAAAATCATTTCAATCGAGCCAAGTTTGAGCGCAGAAGCAAACAGTATCCGCCAATCCTTTGATGCCTATTTTAGCTTGGCTTATAAGGTGTCTGAATCCATGATAAACAATACCGCTGATTTTGCAAAACTCGGTGAGTTATCAATCAAGATGAATGGCAATTACGACAATGCCACGACTTCGTTGAGAGCGTTTAAAGACGCTAGAGTAAACAGCTTTAAACAAGCGATTACGGAATCTAATGAGGCGCTTAAAAACATGTTATCTGTGGGGGCAATTATGGCTTGTGTGACCATAGTGCTGTTATTTGCTGCGGCTATACCGATTGTTAATGGTATTCGCGGAAGTATAGATCAAGTGGTCAGTTCCCTCAAAGATATTGCTCAGGAAGACGGCGACTTAACCGTGCGTATTAAAAGTCGAAACCAAGATGAAATAGGCGACTTGGTCCATTGGTTTAACCAGTTTATGGAGAAACTCCAAGGAGTCGTAAAAGACATAGTGAATGCGTCTTTGCCTCTGTCTCAATTAGCGCAAAATTTGAATCAGCTAACAGATGATACCAATCGCACAATAGATGTTCAGCAAAGTGCAGCCACTCAGGCTAAGTCAGCGGTTGATGATATGTCTCGCAGCGTAAACGCTGTGGCTGAAAGTGCGTCAGAAGCTGCCAATGCGGCAGGTGATGCCTCATCGGCTGCAGATGACGGGCAAGTGGTGGTAAATCATACGGTGCAAAGTATTCGTGAACTTGCGTCCAATGTGGAAAGCTCCGCGGAAGTGATTAAGCAACTAGAAGCCGATTCTAAACAAGTAGGCGTCGTGCTTGATGTGATTAAGGGTATTGCCGAGCAGACAAACTTATTGGCATTAAATGCCGCAATTGAAGCTGCCCGAGCCGGTGAACATGGAAGAGGCTTTGCAGTTGTTGCCGATGAAGTGCGTACCCTTGCCTCACGGACCCAGCAATCAACTGAACAAATTCAGCAGACCATTGAGCAGCTGCAAAATGCTTCGCGCTCAGCGGTTGGCGTGATGGCGAAAGGTACCGTGCAGGCGATTAACAGCGTGGAAACAGCCAATAAAGCGGGTGCAAGCCTGTCGGTGATCACGCAGACTATCAGTCGGATCACCCAGATGAACGATCAGATCGCCCATGCGACGGGCGAACAGCAGAAGGTGGCTGCGGTCATCAGCCATAACGTCGATGAAATCCATCAGCGTACCGAAGAGACCGCCCTCAGCTCAGGTAAGTTGGCGTCGGTCAGCGGAGAGCTTGCTCAGTTGGCTAAACATCTGGAAGGGATTACACAGCAGTTTAAGGTTTAACCGGCTTTCTCAGCGCTAGGTAGCGGCTATTATGAGCCAAAAATAACATTGCCCGGATTGAACGATACCCATGAAGTGAGTATATATTTATCGCTTGAAATAGGCACTTGGCCTCTATGGGTATGAGTAAAGTAAGCAGGTGCAATGACCATAGTCCCTTTGCGTGGTTTGATACTTACATCTTGATAGTAGAAGTCTGTTTCTCCCCCTTCATCCACATCATTTAAATAAAACATAAATAACAAGACCCGGTGCAATGCATCGATGCTATTGGTTTGAGGGTAAACTTCAGAATGCCAATAAGGGTAACCACCCTGTTGGCATTCATATTTTTGCGCATTTATATCACCTAGTCGAAATAGGTAGCGCATTAAATTGCTTAGATTAGGTAGACCGACCTCGTTAAAGTTTTCGTGGGATAGTTTAACGGGTTGACCTGTTTTAGGATGCTTAACTGTTAAGCCTATCGGGCCAATCAAAGCGAAAAAATATTTCTCGAAATAACGCAAAATATGCTGCCCTACTACAGGCAGCAACGCTTGATACGGTGCTTTAAACTCAGGGTGTTGAACAATCGACACATCGAAGCTGCGCTTCTTTTCAGTATCAATACCGCCACCAGTACGACCCGGCTGAGTATGTTTACTTAATTCGAATTGAGTGACGAACTGATCACACATATCGTCACTAATGGCATGTTCAATAACCTGAATAAAGGATTCTGGCTTAGCCATTCACGCCACGAGGTATCGCATGCTCGGTAAGTTGAGCTCGCATGTCTTCGTTTATGACCAACGATTTTTTATCAGCGTAGTTATACTGAACCAAGGTAGTCGTGCCTGTAGCCCGCTTAGTTTCTTTTTGCCAAAGCTCTTGATAAACATCAAAAGAACTTCCGCCAATCCGGCTTATATAGGTGCGAACCTGTACGGGATGGCCGTAATACATTTGATCAAGAAAATCGACTTTGTAACTGGCCAAAATGAGTGGCCAATTTTGCAAGTCTAACTCCGGCGAAAAGATTCTAAAAATGGGCTCACGAGCCATTTCGAACCAATCCACCAACACCGTATTACTCACATGCGCTAGGGCATCCGTTTCACAAAAGCGTACATTAAATTCTTCAAGTAACATCGGTCAATTCCTTCTTTTTGTTTGATAGCAAAGGTTTAAGAAAACGCGCTGTATGAGACACCTCAACCTCGCAAACTTCTTCTGGTGTGCCTTGAGCAATAATTTGTCCGCCACCTGAACCACCCTCAGGGCCAAGATCAATTACCCAATCGGCCGTTTTAATAACGTCAAGGTTATGCTCAATAACCACTACAGTATTGCCATGGTCACGCAGACGATGCAATACCTGTAATAGCTGTTTAATATCATGAAAATGCAAACCAGTTGTTGGCTCATCCAATATATACAGGGTTTGTCCTGTATCACGCTTCGATAATTCTTTAGCGAGTTTCACCCGCTGGGCTTCGCCACCGGATAGCGTGGTTGCTGCTTGGCCTAATCGTACATAGGACAAACCCACTTCTTTTAACGTTTGTAATTTGCGGGCAATGGCAGGAATAACATCAAAGAACTCTCTCGCATCTTCAACGGTTAAATCCAGTACTTGGTGAATGTTCAAGCCTTTGTATTGGATCTCTAACGTTTCCCGATTGTAGCGTTTACCTTTACATACATCGCAAGGTACATATACGTCGGGCAAAAAGTGCATTTCAACTTTTATGACTCCATCACCCTGACAAGCTTCACACCGTCCACCTTTTACGTTGAAGCTAAAACGACCAGGTTTGTAGCCTCTTGAACGGGCTTCCTGGGTGCCGGCAAACAACTCACGTACGGGAGTGAAAATACCTGCATAAGTAGCAGGGTTCGAGCGCGGAGTACGGCCAATGGGGCTTTGATCAATATCGACCACTTTGTCGAGCAATTCCATGCCGGTAATTGTTTTATAAGGCGCGGGTTCACCTGTGGTGGCACCGTTTAGCTCACGGTGAGCAATACGGTAGAAGGTATCATTTATCAGGGTCGATTTTCCTGAGCCTGATACACCAGTTACACATGTCATCAAACCAAACGGAATACGTAAGTCCACATCTTGCAAGTTATTGCCTGTCGCGCCACACAGTTCAATCCACTTGTCTTGATCGATTTCAGTTCGCTTAGAGGGGATAGCGATAGACTCACGACCTGACAGGTATTTTCCGGTCAGTGAATGTTCACTTTTCATAATGTCTTCAATGGTACCCTGAGCGACGATTTCGCCGCCGTGTACGCCCGCTCCAGGGCCAATATCCAACACAAAATCTGCCGCGCGAATTGCATCTTCATCATGTTCTACCACGATGACGGTATTGCCTAAATCCCGTAGGTGCTCCAATGTTGTCAGCAAACGTTCGTTATCTCGCTGATGCAAGCCGATAGAAGGCTCGTCTAGCACGTACATAACCCCTACTAACCCTGCGCCAATTTGGCTGGCAAGACGAATACGTTGTGCTTCACCGCCTGATAATGTATCAGCGCTGCGTGATAACGATAGATAGTTTAGGCCTACGTTAACCAAGAAATTCAAGCGGTCATTAATTTCTTTAAAGATTTTGTCAGCGATTTTTTCCCGTTTTCCGGTTAATTCTATTTCGCTGAAAAACTGTAATGTCTCTGCAATCGACATACTTGTAATCGTAGGCAGTGCGGTTTCACCAATAAATACGTTACGGGCTTCAAGGCGTAAACGGGTGCCATTACAGCTACTGCAATGCTGTTGGCTTAGATATTTAGACAGCTCATCTCGTACCGCGTTTGATTCTGTTTCCTTATATCGGCGTTCCATATTGGGAATAATCCCTTCAAACGGGTGCTTGCGCTCCATGATATCGCCACGATCATTTATGTACTTAAACTTGATCGAAGTGCCTTTGCTACCGTTTAGCACCAAGTCTTTAGCTTCGTCGTCGAGCTCAGCGAACGGTTTGGCTAAATCGAACTTATAATGGTCAGCCACAGCCTGCAGCATTTGAAAGTAATAATAACTGCGTTTGTCCCAGCCACGAATAGCACCGCCAGACAAACTTAATTCATCATTGGCGATAATACGTTGTGGGTCGAAAAACTGCCGAGTACCTAAACCATCACAGGTTTGACATGCGCCCGCGGGATTATTGAATGAAAATAATCTTGGCTCAAGCTCGGCCATTGAGTAGCCGCAATGAGGGCAGGCGAAATTAGATGAAAAGACCACTTCTTCTTTTTTAGGGTCGTCCATGTAAGCAATTTTCGCCGTGCCAGCAGATAAATTCAGCGCGGTTTCAAATGATTCAGCTAAGCGCAGCGCCAAATCATCACGCACCTTAAAGCGGTCAACAACGACTTCGATATTGTGCTTTTTATGCAAATCAAGATCAGGCGGATCCGATAAGTCGCAAACTTCTCCATCAATTCGTGCTCGTATAAACCCTTGGGCAGCTAGGCTTTCTAGGGTTTTAACGTGTTCGCCTTTGCGGTCTTGTACCACAGGCGCTAGCAGCATGAGTTTTTCATCTGCTGGCATCGCCATCACACGGTCAACCATCTGACTAACGGTTTGTGCATCTAAGGGAACATGATGTGTCGGGCAACGAGGTTCGCCTACGCGAGCATAGAGTAAGCGTAAATAATCGTAAATTTCAGTAATCGTTCCCACGGTTGAGCGTGGATTATGAGACGTCGATTTTTGTTCAATAGAAATGGCTGGCGATAAGCCTTCGATGTGATCCACATCAGGTTTTTCCATCATGGATAAAAATTGTCTAGCGTAAGCTGATAAAGACTCAACATAGCGACGTTGCCCCTCGGCGTAAAGGGTGTCGAATGCCAGTGAAGATTTACCTGAGCCAGACAAGCCGGTTATTACGGTAAGTTTGTCTCTAGGGATATCTAAATCAATGTTCTTTAGATTGTGAGTGCGCGCGCCTCGTACAGCTATTTTATCCATTATTGACCAAAGTCGACCTCAAAAGAGTGAGTATTACATACTTGATATAAGAGCTCTATGTGGTTGATCAATTATACTTTCAATACTCAGTTGATTAATGGCTATCAATTACGAGCGTAGGCGCTGATTGGATCGCTTAATAAATTTGTAAGTTCATGTTTGTAAGTGATGCATATCCTTGAACTTATGTTATTTTCACCTATCTTAGCTACCAAGTTGCTGTCGTTGTGCGCGATATATTTATGCTAAACTTCAGCGCCTTTAAATCCTCAATTGAATAGTTACTGATTTGAATAGAACAGAAATCCGCGCTTCTTTGGCTTTGGCTGCCGTGTATGTCCTGCGAATGTTAGGATTATTTATGGTCATGCCTGTTCTGGCCATTCTTGCCGTAAATTACCCAGATTATTCTGCTTTGATGCTTGGCCTAGCAATTGGTGGCTATGGGCTAACCCAAGCCATTTTACAAATTCCCATGGGCGTACTGTCAGATAAAATTGGCCGAAAGCCCGTTATCATCGGCGGTCTGTTGATGTTTGCCATCGGCAGCGGGGTTGCGGCAACGGCTGACAGCATGTTATGGATTGTCATTGGCCGATTCTTACAGGGTGCAGGTGCCATTGCTGGGGCAATTATGGCGCTAGCGGGCGATGTCAGCCGTGAACAACATCGTCCAAAAGTGATGGCGATTATTGGAGTGGCGATTGGATTCTCATTTTATATAGCGCTATTAATCGGGCCTGTTATCGCCGATAGCTATGGCCTTCACGGTATTTTTGCCATTACGGGTATATTAGCGATTCTATGTATTCCGTTAGTGATCTGGGTGGTCCCTAGCGCAATAAACTACGCTCCCAAAGGTGATACCTTACCGGCTCTAATTGACGTCAAAAAATTGTTTTTTGATCCACAGTTACGCCGTTTAAACGTTAGCGTTTTGCTGCTTCATATGATGATCACGGTTTTATTTGTGCAAATGCCATTACTGTTAAGTGCATTAGGTTGGCAGTTGGACCACCACTGGGAACTCTATTTACCCATACTCAGTGCCTCGGTTATTGGTTTGGTCGCTCTGATGATGCTAACGAAAAAAATGAGTCAGGCCAGTGTTATTCGTTTCTGTATATTATTGTTAGGCGGTGCGTTACTGGGCTTGCATTTTGCCCATGGTACCGTGCTGGCCGTCATGATTTTTGGTTGGTTGTTCTTTACTGGGTTTAACTTCTTAGAAGCCAGTTTTCCGGCCATGGTATCAAGCATTGCCCCTGCGGGTAAAAAAGGCTCAGCCATGGGTATTTACGCTAGTTTTCAGTTCCTTGGCGCGTTTTTAGGCGGGACTCTATCCGGTTTAGCAAGCCAGTACATTGGCCCGCAATGGGTGTTTGTGATTGCAGGCGGCGTATGCGCCCTGTGGTGGTTTGGGCTGCGTAAGCTTGATGGTAGCGAGCGATTGAAGCGTTACACCTTAACGCCTGATTTTACCCGTTATTCTGCGCAAACCATAGGCGAGCAGTTATCGACGTTAGAAGGGGTGGTTGATGTCACCGTCGTACCTGATGAGGGTGTGGTTTATATCAAAGCTGATGGTAAGCTATTCGCGTTAGACAAAGCGCAAGTTTTGGTGAATGGCTGATATCATTCTCACGATAATCAACAGCAAATTTCCAAGAAATAATCTCATAAATCACGTTATAATGTGTAGCACAGTGAAAATCATTTTTGTTAACTACAACATTCAGATTTTGCGCTAAGCGGTGATGTAAAGCGCATATCTAGCCTTTTAGGCAACATGTTTAATGATCACTAATTAATTGAAAAATAGACAAATCCATATATAAAGCCAGCGTATTATCTAAGCAATACATGCTTATAAATTTGGGCTTTAGGACACAGCATAGGAGTTAAAATGGCGAGCAAAGGCGTAAACAAAGTCATATTTTATAACTTCTAGAATACTTCACTATTTTTTTATACTCCCTATATTTATTAATATTAATTCACTATACTATCATTATTGCTGTTGTTGAGCTTGTGGTTTATGGAGAATTAGTGTGCGTCAGTTTTGGGGTAAGTTGTGGTTAATACCGAAGGTTTATCCACAACTTATCCGAAACTGTCCACACGGTGAACGAAGTGAAAATTCCCATAATCCACATGCAAAAGAGTGTGAATATCTTTGCTTTTCTAGAAACTCTTCATCAACCCTGATATGTGTAAAGAAAACGGGTGGAATCTTTACATTGATTTTTTTACGGGAAACTTTACACTTTTAGTTTGTTAACACGGCATTTGAATTGATTTTACAATGTGTAAATAAAACGTAGGATTAGTTTACACTTTTAGTTCGATGTATGTTAGTGACGTAATTGGATTGAGGTGTAAATGAAAATAGGGTATGCACGAGTCTCTACAAATGAACAAGATACAGCGTTGCAGATTGACGCGCTGGAGAAATCAGGTTGTGAGAGAGTTTATTCTGAGAAACGCTCAGGTAAGCGGAAGGAGCGTCCTCAATTAGGGAAATTACTTGATGCGTTAAGGCCAGGAGATATAGTTGTCGTATGGCGACTGGACAGGCTGGGAAGAAGTACAAAGGACCTTATTGAATTAATAGAAACCCTTAAGGATAAAGGTGTCGAATTCGTTTCTTTGACTGAATCAATTGATACGACGACTGCTACCGGCGAACTAGTATTTGGAATATTTGCAGCAATTGCTCAATTTGAAACAAACCTGATATCAGACAGAACGAAAGCCGGTTTAGAGTCTGCTCGCAAGCGTGGTCGAGTAGGTGGCAGAAAACCTAAGCTGACATTAAAACAAGCCAAATTAGCGCAATCAATGCTATTGGATTCAACCGTAACGAAGTCTGACGTTGCACAACATTTTGATATATCCAGACCAACCCTAGACAAGGCCCTAAAGGGCTTAGATAAACCAGAGCAGGGATCTTTGTTATAACCATGGCATTTTTAAGAAAGACTTCAGATGCGAAATTGAAAGGAAAAGCCGGAATTAAGGGAGTACCCTTAATACTTGACGAACATTACCAAGTACATACCCTTTCCCTACGCTACTTTCTACATTGCTTGGATTCAGTTCAACCATCAAGTCTTGGCACCTACGGCGCTCATATATGTGACTTTATAAGCCAGTTAGAAGTAGATGGGAAGGTGGTGGGCGAAGTCGATGACAACTGGCTAGAGCATTATAAACAGGCCATTATTGAAAGAGACCCTGAGGAAGATCACAACACTGAAAATTATGCCAGCCAAGTGTGCAGAAGTGTTATCAACTACTGCGTGTGGCTAACTGAAAGAAATTATGAGCCGTATCTATGCGGACCCACAAAAAATCACCGAATACAAATCTCTTACAGTGAATCGCATCGAATTAAGCACAAAACCATTAAAAACTGGAATAAAGATAAGCGTCACATGCAAGCACCGCGCTCTGATTGGATAGAACAAATAAAACCCTTTGGGCCACAAAGACCTGATTTGGCTAAAAGATATGAATTGATGATCGACTGGGGCCGTTTGGGAGGGCTTCGAGCATTCGAAATATGCCAACTTAAGTATAGGCATCTCCCAACAAGAGAGACAGCAGAGAGAGCTTTAAAGGAAGAGCGGCTAATACCTACAAAACTCACAGTAACAAAAGGTAGTCGCGTTGAGACTGTTAGGGTGCCTCCTAGCCTAGTATTGGCAACTTGGGATTACATAGACCTCTATCGGGATCAGACAGTTAATAAGTTTAAACAGATACACAAGAAGGACCGTGTCCGATCTGCATACACAGAACCACAGGCTGTTTTTTTATCCGATAAGACCGGTAAACCATTAAGTCCAATTTCATTTTCAAGCAGCATAAGAAAAGCCTTTCTCAAAGCAAACAAAGAAGGCTCTCTAACATTGGATGAACGAGTATGGGCGCACGGTCTAAGACATAATTTTGTCACTAAAAACTTAAGGGAAAACGATAAGGCAGGGCAGAAGCACCCCGAACGATTATCTATGCAACAGACTAGGCATGGCTCTCCAGAAGCAATGGAGCCTTATCTGCATGACCGTTATAGTAAGGATTTTAGCTAGTGCCCAGATTACAACGTCGCAAGATAGAAGCAACGCCGAAAGCATCCATTAGGCATCTTGCGCGTAATGTCGAATGGAAAATACCAACGGAATCTGGCTCACCTATTGATGCTGAGATTGTTTCGCATATCCATGATGGAGAAATAATTTTTGAACAGCTGCTTATTTGGGGGCGTAGCCAAGCCGCAAAAAGAGCCACTAACAACAATATTCTGCGTTATCTCAAGTATGTTGCATCCTTTGAAGGGGTTGTCAGCTCAAGGTCACTAAGAGATTTTAAAAATACCTTAAACACAGACAATAACGCACAAGTTAATTCCAAGGCCCAGGTATTTAGCATGTGTAGAAACTTCGTTGGCTTCCTTATGCAGGCTAACGTCATTCCAACTGAGTCACTACCTAAAAACTTTAAGCTCACACATAAGAAAGCGAAGCCGACTATCATGGAGCTTGTGGAGGATGCTGTCGCTGATTTTGCTGTAGAGCATATGGACACGGTACAGAATTTAATAGGCAAACACAGAGTAAAATTAGATGAAGCCAGCGCTCTCGCTTATGGTTTACATATATTGGAACGTTATCACTCACTTTCTCTAGACAAGATTGAGAAATGGTTTGAAGATTGCCGCACGATTGATGCAGCGCTCAAGGAGATTGGTGATGATGAAATCGCCGAGTTTAGAAAGGTAACAGACTTCAGGGAGTCGGATGGAGATTGGAAAAGTGCAAAGCACCCTACTCGGAGTCTCACCTTTGCATTTCGTGTGCTATACGCAAATTATGGGCGCTTGATACCTTCAAGTAATGATTGGCCTAAAGGAGTTGCTGATTTCTGCAAGAGGCGAGGATGGCCGCCAAGGCGTATACAATCTGCGTTTTTCACCAGCGCTTACAATCTACAATACTTTTTAGTTGCGGCGCTATCCCACAAAGAACTTGCTCCAAATGTTGATAGTGTTGCTTTCTACGCCTATACGGATTCATTCATTCCATCTATTGAGAAGGGGATGATGTCTGTGCATTTCGGAAAGAAGCGGGGTGATCCAGTAAACAAAGACATACCTAGAAAGGAAGGTATTTGCGCAGTCTTTTATGCTTACCAAAATCGACTGAAGTCACTCTTAAAAAAGGTGCCAGGAGGCTATGAATGGCTTCGTAAAGAAAACTGTGAATTGTTTCTTCATTTCACCAAAACAGATGGTAAATATTCCATACGTACCTTTGACAAGTCGCTTACAGCCTATATGGTGAAAAGGGTTACGAAAGAGTTTGCGTCGCTGCACGCTGAGTTTGTTCCGCTTGTCGCGGGCAATGTCACTGGAGAGAACTTCAGACCAACCATAAGCGCTCTAGACATTTTATCTGGGGGGACGATTGGTAAGCTGAAACATAAGTTAAACCATAAGAACCTGTCAACAACAGAGAGTTATGGCCTAAGAGTGGCAACACAATCAATTCACGATCAGAAGCTTAAAAGTTTCCAAGATTACTTAATTTCAAGCCGAAATGCCGACCTTGTTGATACTGGAACTGGCTACCAGTGCGGACGAGTGGAAGACTCAACTATAAGTTGTGCCGGTATCGAGATGTGCTTCAGTTGTGAAGCCAAGAGAGTGGTGTTGAAAGATCCTAAGTTAATTGCCGAGTGGAAAGCTTACGCTGACTGGATTAAAGAGAATGAACAGCGTCTTCGATTTAATAATGAAGAACGATGGGGAAATTATTGGCTATTGAAGCTAACTGAGTACGAAGCACTATTGGCAGAATGTACAAAGGCAGAAGTTAAAGCAGCTGATACTCTGGCCCGCAATATCAAAGTTCCATTTATGGATTAGAAACATGCAGACACTCAAGCTGAATAAACACCACGAACAACTAACACCTGAAGTAAAAATTGTCACGCCTGAATTCTGGTGGTTGAAAAATAAATCTGACGCTGATAACTGGTTCTTCCAACCAGACGATCACTCTGCATTATCAGCATTTACGGTAAGGTGGACTCCCAATAATGTTGGTGCTGAAGAATTGGAGCTAGGCCGATGGACGCAATGGAAAGAATATGCCCAGTCACTAGTTGTAGCGATAATGGAATCTGACCTGACTAACGTCACTAAAACGGTGACGCTTGCCTCCTATGCCAGAGAAGTAAGAGCGATTTGTATGTGGTTTTGCTTCACTCATCGAATGCAACATATTTCCGATGTTACAAGAGAGCATATAGAACTGTATGAAGAGCATATCAAAGCGTCCGAACACACGTCCAATAACGCCATCAGTAAACTCAACACTCTCAACATGATGTGGAAATTGAAGGATTACATCGGCTCTGGATTGAACTTTTTGCCCTATCATAATGGCCAATTAGGGCCAAAGGCAAAGCGGCTGGGGACCCCGGGAAAAAGAACCAAGACTATTCCACCAAACGAGTTTTTTAGTCTTTTGGACAAAGTACTTATAGAGGTGGAGGGAGCTGATAAATGGTTACGTAAGCTCGAATGCTATGTAGCGCTAAAAGCTACTTATGGATTCAACTGCTCGTGGCATTACAAGAAAATGTTTGGCGAGTCTTCAGAGGTGTTATTTCAACGAATTCGAGTGATTTATGCCTCAGCTATCGTAATCATCCTATCCTTAACCGCAATGCGTAAACATGAAGCTACAGTGCTGAAATACAGCGACGCGATAAAAGCACTAGTAGAGCCAACACTTGGAGGTACCGAACATAAAACCTCACATACAGCAACAGGAAAAACAACAACACGACCGCTGCCAAAAGAAGGGATAAAAGCATTAAAAGTTATTATTGAACTAACAAAACATCAAAGAGATAAGGCTACAGACCCTGAAAGACTTCTTTTGCGTTTACCATTCCAGCATTGTGTAAGTGGAGATACAACAGCTAGTGAATATGTTAATTCGAGAGTCCTGTATCATATGTTTGATACATTAACGAAAGAAGCATCACTAAATTACTCATTACGTCCGCACATGCTGAGAAGAGCTTTCGCAATGATTTGGACTTGGCGATTTGAGATAGGCGACCTTGAACATCTAGCTAGATTCCTCTATCACAACAATCACCTTTTCACTGAAATCTATGTTGATGACCCAGACGTATATGATTTCCTTCCTGAAGAGATGCAGCGTTACACCGCAAAAGTCTTTGAGCAAGCGTTCTTAGGCGATAATGACATTAAAGGTGGCGTTGGTAAATTGATATCCAGGTACAAGCGATTATTAAGGCAAAAAGTAAGTGTCATCGAACCAGAAACGGTTGGTGTTTTCGTCGCCAAAATGATTGATAGGTTTAATTACAGAGTTATCCCAAATGCTGATGGATATTGTTTCATGTCCAACGGTAGGGGTAGTCGAGCAAAGTGCTCAACCGATGGGTTTAATCCAGATTATTCGAACCGAAACGAGGAATACTGTAGTGGTTGCCCAAATTTTGGTGTTGACGCCCCACGATCAAAATATTGGGAAAAACGGCGCGATGCACATGAGGCAGTTCAATTTAGCTCTAGTGACAAGTTAATGGTGGAGGCTTCAAAAAAAGGAGTAAAACGCGCTGAACGTATTATTGGTATGTTTAAGGAGGTGAAGTAAGGTGAGAGGAAGAATTAGCTCAAGTGAATTTGTTGCAGCAATAAATGAATCGCTTAAAGCTCTTATTGAGAGGGGCGAACCAATTACTCAAACCTCCGTCATAAACAATGCAAGGACTCAAAATGGACAGCCGGTTGGCAAAACCACTCTTTACAGAAAGAAAGACAGCACTGGAGAATCAATACACCAGAATTTAATAGATGCGATCGAAGCCGCAAAAAACCAGAGAAAACAACGAACAGGTAAGAAGACGCGTGGCGAAACCATAGTTAGTTTGAAGAAGAATAAAGCGGCTCTTGATAAGGAAAAGCAGGGACTTATAGATAAAGTTGTTGAGCAAGAGATGGAAATAATCAGATTACAAAAAGGGGAAGGTATACACTCTTCCTCGGTAAAATCACTTGAAGCTGAGTTGTACGTCGCACATAGCCTTCTTCTGAAGCGACATTCGACGATTAATGACTTCAAGGCTCTCGTTTCAGCATTCGAGAGAAAGCACAAAGATACAGAGTATTTAGAGCACTTAAAAAAGCGCGTTGAATCGTTAGATGCAGAGATCCAATACTCTACTGTTTTTGATGCAAAATTTGGAAATAATCATCGCTGACAGTTAAGTATAGTAAAAAATGTGCTATACTATATGTATGCTATATAAATAAAGAGTTTGAAGGAGAAGTATATGAATCGCGGTATTAATAAAGTCATATTGGTGGGCAATTTAGGACAAGATCCTGAAGTACGTTATATGCCAAATGGTAACGCGGTAGCGAATTTAAGCATTGCGACCAGTGAAAGCTGGAAAGACCAACAAGGGCAAATGCAAGAGCGCACCGAATGGCATCGTCTAACGATGTATCGCCGTTTAGCCGAAGTTGCCGGTGAATACCTACGTAAAGGTTCGCAAATTTACGTTGAAGGTAAATTGCAAACCCGTAAATGGCAAGACCAGCAAGGTCAAGACAAGTACACCACTGAAATCATTGTTGACCAAATGCAAATGTTGGGTGGCAAAGGCGGCGGTCAATCTGAAGGTGGTTTTCAGGGCCAACAACGTCCCGCAGCTGCAGCCCCTCAGCAGCGTCCTAACCAAGGCGCACAAAATTCAGGCGGCCAACAGCCAGGATATCAACAAGCACCTAACCAAGGTTACAACCAGGCTCCTCAAGGTGGCCAACCTAATCAAGGTTTCAATCAAGCCCCACAAGGCGGTCAAAACAAACCAGCACCAATGGCTGAACCCGATTTTGATTTTGATGATGATATTCCGTTCTGAGGATTACCAGAGACCTAATATTGTTGAGTTTTATGATTTAATTCAATTGTAGCAATAGGTTAAATAAAAAGTTTACAGTGAGTGTTGTAACTTCTGTAAACTTTTTTTATACTTGTTTTTAGGTTATGGTGTACCTTGAATTTTTGTTAGCTTTATCGTTGTTTGGAGATGTGACTTGAGAATTGAAAGAATACAAATGGCAAGTGGTGAAATGTATTCTGTACTGCTTTACGAAAGCGGCCTTCCAGCGCTGTATCCCAACTTGTTTGTGACGATAAATCACCGTAATGAGTCTGATGCAAGTAACACTTGTTACATCGCATTAGAGCACCTTCGGTATCTCTACGAGATTTGTGATTTTCTTGATATCGATATTGTTCAGCGATGTATCGCTGGCGACTTTTTATCAAAACAGGAAATGGAGTCTCTCGTTAAGTGGGCAAAGCGCACGGTGAAGACATTTCGAGAGCATGTTGCAAAGCAAAAATCAAAAAATGTCGTTTCGCTTGTACCAAAGATGAAAAAACTGGAAACAGCAAGGGCTGTCATGGTTGTTGATCATGAGGGGGATATATCGCCAGCCACTGCTTATAATCGTTTGACCACGTTTGCCGAATACATTGGTTGGCTCGAAGAAGAACTCTTCCCATCAAAAGATACAACGGCTGAGCAATTATTGAAGTCTCTTCGCCCAAAAAAATTCAGTAAGGAAGGCGAAACAGAAATTACGGATGAGAATTATAAATCATTAACCCCTCATGAAGTCCTAAGGGTGCTGGACGTTGTTCGCCCAGACTCACCCGATAACCCATGGAAAAACGAATCACTTCGCCATCGAAACCAACTCATCATCAATATGCTGGAGGCGATAGGTTTCCGACGTGGTGAATTACTCAAAGTTCGACCAAAGGATGTTAAAAAAAACCCTAGAAACGGGCGGCGATATGTCACGATCCGCTCAAAGGTAGATTTAGATGACTCTCGTTTGTATAGACCTGAAACGAAAACTTTGGGACGGCATGTGCCCATGGATAAGCGCCTGAGTGAGATGTATGACAATTACTTAATACACCACCGAAGTAATGCCAATGGTGCTGAGTTCATCCCTTATTTATTTGTTACTCATAACCACCGCACCTCAACCAACCAAGCACTATCTATTGCCGCTGTTAATAAAATATGCCGTGAAATATCGGAAGTCGTTGGCTTTAGAGTACATCCGCACGCATTCCGCCACTCTTGGAATGACAAGTTTAGCAAACATGCCGATAAGCGTATTGCAGAAGGCAAAGTTTCTGAAGCTAAATCCGAAAGTGACCGTCAGAAATTAATGGGCTGGCATGAAGGTTCCAAAATGGCGAAAGAGTATAGTAAGCGACATGATGACAAGCGTGCTTTTGAAGTTGGTATGGAACTGCAAGAAGATCATTAACTTGGGGGGCGGTGCTAGCGATGAAGATAATGACCAATAATGGAGGTAATAGATCTGTGCCTACTCAGTATTTAGAACAACAAGGCAAGGTGACACTTGCTATTTCCCATAACGGGTTCGAATTTGATTACCAACAAAATAAGTGGGTATTGAACCGCAATGTCACCATCGATCTGAATTTTTTGACGCAGTTTAATGTAGCTCTTGCGGAAGATGTACGTGAGACATTGGTGTATTTTGCTGAAAACAGCTCTGCTCATCATACTAGTAATCTATCTAAGCGACTGAAATTATATTTAGAGCTTAGTAGGGGTAATGACTTTTCAGAGCTAAATTTTCTTGCTGTTAAAGGGGCTTTACCTAAAAAAGATGAGTATAAGCTTTCTGTGGTGAGAGGGTTTATTCGGCAGATGCGCTATCTTGGGCTTAATGGCAACATCGACGATGCGGTCTATAAATTAACTGACCAGTGGCGCTTATCTGGCAATGAAAAAGGCGTTGCCGTATTATCACTCGATCCTGAGACCGGCCCATTTAGTTCGAATGAGTTCGAAGCCATTGGGCTTAACGCTGTCCACAAATATGCTGAGGGGGCACTCTCCACAGAACGCTACGCCACCCTCTCATTGTTTAAGTCCACAGGGCGACGTACCGAACAAATCGCTTCACTGAAAGTCAAAGACTTCTCTCTTACCAGTAAATTCACTGGGAAACCAACCTATGTAGTTAATATACCGAGGGTCAAGCAGATTGGCGGTCGTTTTCGTACCAAGTTCAAACCTTTTGGTTTGGTGAAATCTGTTGGGCAAGTCATCGAACAACACATAAAAGAATCCCTTGCAGATGTGGAAGCTCAGCTAGAGCGTAAGCTGACTCCTGTGGAGCAAAGTGAATTGCCGTTGTTTGTGACCAGCAATGTAATCGACACCATGAAAACCTTGTCTGACGAAGACTTTCTTGATTTCCTTAAATCTGAACTTGCGCATATTTCAAGTTCAGCACTTAGCCGAAGGCTTGTTACCGCAACAAATCAACTTAAAGTGGTTTCCGAGCGCACTGGTGAACTCATTCACGTTAATCCATATCGCTTTCGATATACGTTAGGCACCCGTGCAGCCATTCAGGGGGCTGGGACACTCACCATTGCTACGCTTCTGGATCATTCTGATACCCAAAACGTAGGTGTGTATGTCGCTAATGTTCCAGAGTACGCAATTGAAATATCTAAGATTATGAATCAGCCTTTGGCTCGTTATGCTGCCGCTTTTGCTGGAAAGCTAGTGAAGGATGAGGACGAGGCAAACGAGGAAAATGCAGGTGCGACCCGTATACCGTTACGGGAAAAAGATTGTGATGTTGGGTCGTGCGGAACAAGTGCCTTTTGCCAAGATTATGCTCCTATTGCATGTTATTTATGTCCAAAGTTTAGACCATGGATTAATGCACCACACCACCTTGTTTTGCAATGGTTAATAGAAGAGCGTGAGCGATTAAAAGCAGATACCGATGGTGATATGACAGTCGTAACTATTAATGACCGTGCAATTGTTGCGGTGTGCCAAGTAATCAAGCTGTGTCAGGAGCTTAATAATGTCTAATGTTTTTACATTTACTCCTCAGCACGAGCTGGAGCATGAAAAAAACCTGCAAGAATTCATTGTTTTATCTCGCAATCTGCCGCCATTGAATGATAAGTACAACTACTACAGCAACTATTGGTCGGGTGTGGGGAATTTCACCAATTTTGGTGTGTCTAATCAGGATCGCGATCCTGCTAATGTCTTTGATGCATCACTACTTCCGTTCGCCAAATCATATGTTATCTACGGCAATAGCACGAAAGCTGGATTATTCGTGAAGTTTTATGCACTGAAAGCAATAAACACTGCGTGTGTTAAACAATATGGCTCTGTAAATATTACCAAGTTAACTATTGGTGACTTCGATCAGGCTGCACAAATTGCTAGGGAATCAATTGGTGCGGGAGCTGCATACCAAGCAGGTCGAGGACTTAAAAATCTGCTGAAGTTTCTTATAGAAAATAAAATGGTGAGTCCGTTCACTTGGAAAAGCCCAATCAAGAAGCCCTCAGACAATGCAACGGGTGATAAGGCAGACGAACATAGGCAAAAGAAAATGCCTGATGAAAATGCCCTCATGGCACTCGCTAAAATATCGGCTGCCAAAACCCAAGATTTAAGTCCTCGGGATATCTTTACAACATCAACAATGACTTTGTTGTTTAGTGCGCCTGCCCGTGGTTCTGAGCCTATGTACTTGAGTGCTGACTGCTTGCATCCAGAGAAAATGAAAGCGAATCGAGCAATGAAACTAGGGCTAGCGAAAGAAGATATTGAGCTGCTTTTGCAAAAGCAACTTAGTGACGATACACCTTCAAGATTAAACTATGATGATGAAATCACGCTTAAGGGACTTCGTTGGTATTCCGGTAAGGGCTATGGACACGAAAATAAATGGTTACCTACAGTCATGCTTGATTCTGTTACGACTGCGGTTGAGCGGCTTAAGGTGCAATCTGCCGAAGCTCGTGCCTTTGCGAAAATGTTGGAAGAATCGCCTGACTTTCCTCGCCATCCTCTTTGTCCTGATGTGCCTGAAGAACAATTATTAACAAAGAACAAAGTCGCTCTCGCGTTGGGGCTAGATATATCCGTGTATGAAAAGGGTCCAAAACTTAATGGGGCTGTTAATTCACTCTTAAAGCGTAAAGGGATAGAGCGCAAAGACTATGTGGTGAGCTTACGATATTTAAACAAAATTGTTCGCAGCGAGTTGCCTGAGGGCTTCCCATTTATCCCATTTAAAAAGAGTGAAGGTAAGGTAAAACTCAAATGGTCTGATGCGTTGTACGCAGGGTTCGCAAATGCATTAGGAACGCAGAAAGCAACGTGTTACACCGAGTTGGCGATGCCGACCATTAATTCGTTAAACGAAGATTTGGCTCCGACAAAAAAAAAGAGCAGAGTAACAGGTAAAGGGCTTAGTGGGGCGCTGTCGGTATTTCAGCGTTGGGACTTTGGCGACTTATCGTTAACATCGCACCAGTTACGTCACATGCTAGACACCATGGCTGCGGTTAATGGTATGGACGGGGAAATGCGAGCAAAGTGGGCAATGCGTAGTGACCCGAAACACAACCGTTACTATAACCATACGACACATGAGGAGTATGGTGCTGACTTCATTGAAGATCGTGAAAATGAACTTGCAACGCAAGAACAAGCGTCTAGCACTCAAATTCAAATTCAGGTTGCTACCCCTCGAACGATTCAAGAGTTAAACACGAAGGCATCCCTAACCGCACACACGACCGAGTTTGGTATGTGTGTGACCTCCTATCTAAGTGAACCCTGCACTAAGTACAGGGATTGCGTTAATTGCAATGAACATGTTTGTACCAAGGGTGATGATGACAAATGCGAGCGTATACGCCAGCGGCTGGCTCGTGAGCAAAAATTTCTGAAGCAAGATAAAAAAGCGGTTGATGACGGTGTTCAAGGGGCAGAGCAATGGTATCAGCGTAGAAAGCTAACAACAGAGCGCTGTGAGCTACTGTTGGGAATGATGGAGGACCCAAATATCGAAGATGGTGCCTTGATCAAGCTTGCCAATGTCGAAGATGTGACTCAACTGGATAGAGCATTGGAAGCTAATGGCAAAAAGCGTTTGCCTGAAATTGTCAATTTCAAACGTGTTCAATCTGTTTCGGTCGAAGCGCTTATCGGAAAAGCGGACGTCAAGTTACCTGAAATGGATGATAGTGTTTTTGATGACCTCGATGATTTGGATGAGCTTGATTACATTATGGAGGAAGAGGGTTAATGGCTAAGCACTTGAATGATATGGATATATCTAACATTGTTGAAATTTTGGATGATTGGCCGACTGATTCCAAGCTCTCATGGGATAGGCTCGTTGAGGCGGTTGAACATGAACATAAGTTCAAGACAACACGGCAGACATTGCAAAAACAGGTCAGGATCAAGAGTGCGTTTCAGGAAATAAAGGCGCTTGTATCGGGTAAGGTGCTTTCAAATCAGCCTAAATTGCCACCAAGCCTGAAAGTAGCCGCTGAGCGATTAGAGAAGCAACAACGAGAAATAGAGCGATTGAAGCGAGAGAATCATCAGCTATTGGAGCAGTTTCAGGTGTGGCTTTACAACGCTTACCGTTTTGGCGTAACGCCTGAACAACTATCAGAAGCTCTACCGAGCAAAGATAACCAGTAGGGGACGTCATGGCTAAGGAAAGAGATGTATCGCAAGCTCAGGAGAGCTTAAATAAATTTGAGGCGTGGGCAGGCTCCCTTTCCGATTCTGATTTTGTGACGATAGGTCGTGGTGCCAAGCTAAATCGAAGCGAAGTAGCTAAAGGGACTGGTATTGCTCGAAGTACGTTAAACGACAATGACCTGGTTAAAGCTGCCCTTTTGTCTTTGGAGGGGGATTTACGTTGCAAAGGGGTTCTAGCACCTTTGGCACAATGCGTTAAGGAGCAGCAATACTCTGGTGTGGAGAAGCTTTATGACCAGTCGGGTAGCGAGCTGAAGCGTCTCAAAATTGAAGTCGAGCGTCTAAAAACTAAATGTTTGAATAAAGATGCTGAAATTGAAAGGCTTAGAAGTAAGCTGGAACAGTACACGGAACTGTCCGAGGTGTTAAGTGGTTCTGGGATAATGCCTCGATGAAGGGCGATGCTCGCATTCTACTCCGAGTAACTTCGGCGGGACATGAAACCGAGGATTCACATGTATTTCGAGCCGTTGCCGTTAATCGTGATGGCGATAACCTTTCCGTACGCAAATACTACGTTGTTAATGCGTTAGATGTGCTGTTGCCGATGATGCCTGCTGTCGGTCAACTCTGGAAAGTGACTGCTGAAAGTACTACAACGCGAACGGTTATACGGGGAGATGCTCGACTCACTGAGGTTTTTATTAATGCTAAAAGAACGCGTTTAATAGTCCCTGAGACGGAAAACCTATTCACACGGTACATCCAGTCAGATCCAGCTTTTATAGGTATTGGTGAACGTTTAGCTCGGCGTATTTGGCTTAAGTTCAAGGGGAGAGTCTACGAACTACTTGAAAATAAAGATGCTGAACAATTAAAGTATGTTAAAGGCGTGACGGATAGGGTGGCAAATGGGCTTATTGCAGGATGGGAACGCTATGAGAACTTAAAGCAAATAGCTTGGTTCGATAGGCACGATATTCCATCTGGTATTGCTCGCATCATTATTAAACACCACAAGGCTGATGCGGTTAAAGCCATTGAAGATGACCCTTATCGTCTTATTAGCTTTGGCCTTAAGTTTGCCGAAGTCGATAAGCTTGCAATGACAAAATTTGCTATACAGCCCAATGCATATGTAAGGCTTCGTGGAGCTGTCGAGCAAGCTTTGCAGGCTCGGATGACCAATGGACACACCGTATCGAAGCATGCTCAACTGATGCCATTGGTAAAAACACTATTAGACTCCCATGATCTTGCTGTTAAGGCACTTAAAGCAGGATACGAAAACACTGCTTTTATTTTGAGTGAAAAAGGCAACTATCATTCTATAGGACAGTGGATTATGGAGCAGGTGGTTGCCAGACGCTTTGCGAAACTGGCGATGAGAAATATTTGGAGTCGTCATTACGACCAAGCGTTAAGCTCTGCATTATCAAGCCTTACTTTTCCACTCACCCAAAAGCAAAATGAAGCAGTGCGAAGTGCATTGTCTCATGGTATCTCAATCATTGCAGGCGGTGCAGGTACAGGTAAAACCACGGTTCTAAATGTTGTATTAAGGGCTTATCAAGAACTTGGAGCTGATATCAGAGCAATGGCACTGAGTGGGCGAGCAGCTAAGCGGATTACTGAGGCTACGGGATTTCCTGCCCAAACTATCACTGGCTTTATCAATAATGTTGAGCAAGAGCCACTAGGAGATAGAACTTTAATAGTTATTGATGAAGCATCTATGGTTGATTTAGCGACCATGTTTAAGTTGGTGAATTTAACAAAAGGCAGAGTAAGATTCTTATTGGTGGGAGATCCCAAACAGCTTTCACCAATTTCGGCAGGTCTTGTGTTGCATGAAGCGGTCGATGTTATTCCAACAGTAACCTTGGATGTTGTTAAGCGCCAAAAAGGAAGCACTGGCATCCCCGAGTTTACAAGGCTTATTGTGGATAAGCTGGTGCCTGAAGCAATCATGTTTAATGAGCATATTGAATTTCATTCGTGCTTAGCAAAGGATATCAATGAGCGGGTTACTCAGCTCTACAAACAGAAGCCAAAAGGTACGCAAATTATATCGGCCAAGTACGGTGGTAGTGGTGGCATCGATGTTATTAATGAACTCTGCCAAGCAGCCTGTAATCCACATGGTAAAAAGCTTCGCTTTGACTTTAACGGGGCTAAAAATTACCTCGATATCCATGATAATGATCCGATCATCTTTGTACAAAATAATTGGGATAGAGGGGTGCAAAACGGTACATTAGGGACGCTGATGAATGTTGGTGCACCTAAGATTGAGGTCGAGGATGGTGAGATTAGCTTTGCTGATGTGCAAATTGATACGGGAGAAGTGATACCACTTACCATTGATTTGATTGACTCCATTCGTGCAGCCTACTCCATATCACTACATAAGGCTCAAGGGAGCCAGTTTAAACGTGTAATAATCCCTGTAACAAACAACAAGATGCTTGATAATGCTTGGATATATACTGCACTAACTAGGGCAGAAGTGAAGATTGAGCTAGTTGGCAGCTTCAAAGATTTTGCTGATTCCATTGGGCGGTTAAGTGATGCAGATAAACGTAACACTTACCTTAGAGAGCTACTACTTCAGGAAATTGCGGAAGCTGCTTAAGTTAGCTCCTAATGTTGGCAAGTGTCAACTTGCTCGGACTGAAACATCAAGTTCACTAAAGTTCATCACGATTTAGTGAATTCATCAAATCATGGTGAATTGGCTACATTGAATGATGGTGTTTAGTTATCCCCCTGAACTCGATGAACAATATGAATGTTATTGCATTTTTATCCTGTATCTCTTTGTATTGAAAAGTGCCTGTGGTTAACTGTCTTTAATAAAAAGGTTAGGAGCAGTTTCATGAGTGAAGGCTTGGTTACGTTTTTTAAATACAAATCATTAGGTTTCGCCCGACGCGGCGACGATTATTTTGAGCCTTTAAGTATGGATGTGATGTTAGATTCCTTGCATGAATGGTTTCAAGGTAGGATTTCACTAGAAGATACTTTGCTTTGGGATGACCAAACACCAGGATTCTCAAATCGCAAAAAAGTATATCTAAAGGCTATTGAGAAAGACGAAGATACTGGCGATTACATACTTATATTATGGCGTGCTATCGGTCAGGGTAATGGTGTATACGGCATTAAAGCTGATGCTAATCTAGAGGATAATAACCTATATAACGCTGATGATAATTTAGGGAATGAGCGTGTTATTTGGGGTGAGGCTGCATATTATTGGTATGTTCCATCGCTTGATATCTTCGCATCAATTCGTTTTCCTAATTCCATTTCGGATACGGAAATTATGAATAGATTTATGCGCGATTATGTAAATTTGCAAAGCAATTTCCGCCAAAGGAAAGTGGTTGAGAAAGAGCATAAAGATGGTAAGGGTAAGTATCTATCAATCTCATTTGCACCTACTAGGGCGGGCGAACTCGGTAATCTTTGGTTTCAGGCATACAGCGAACAATATAAAAAGCCAACTACTGAAGCTGACCTAGAGGGCTTGACAGGCAAAATAACTCACTTCGTTATGCGTGATGTCATAAGTGCTCAGCTGGCACAGCAGGGAGGTTGGACTCAGCTATTTCAAGGTCTGCCATTTATTTCTAGTCAAGTAACTAGAGGCAATAGGAAAGTAGAGGTTAATATTCAAGCTAAGCCTACCGTGAAAGAGTTACAAGACCTCATAGATCTATATGAACGTGAATATACTGGTGATGATTGGCGTAACATAGGCTTCAAAAAAGAAGGCTCAGGCGTTGTTTGGCTTGATAAATTTGTAGTAAAAAACATTTTGCTTGTAAATGACCTGGCTGGCGGTGATCGTGACCATACAGGGCATTACACTACTGAGCGTTTGTTTAAGGCTATGGAATTTACACGAGCCAAGCTATTATCTGCCTTTATTGAAGAGCAACAAAAAGAAGCCGTTGGACAATGAAACTCGATAAGTGCTTGATTTGGCATATATCATTGTTTTGCCTTATTGCTTTAGGTAGCTATCGTTTTATGGGTGTTGTCAGTTTTGCTGATGTATCACCAATCATTAGTATTCTTCAAAATGGTTCAGCCATGATATTCACTATCATGGGGATTTGGATTGCGTACATCTACCCACAAGCAATGCGCAAGGTTATTCAACCTAGCTCGTCGGCTATTTTTCCTACCGAAGATAAAGAGCGAGTACAGTTGTTGGTGGGTGTAGTTGTAATCTCTGCGGTTATACTGGCGGTGCTGCTTATAGGTATTGCAGTAAAGCCGTTTCTACTCAAATCTAGTTTGTATGTACTTGCGCCGAATTTATTTTCTTTTCTAGGTCTGTTTATTCTGCTTTGGCTTGTCTATGCGCAGTTGTTTTGTATATACAGTGTCATAGCGTCGAACATTAACTTTATAACCGATCTCGCTAATAAAGAGAATGACCAAAAATTAGATAAGAAGCTAAACCGTACTAAGAATGATGAAGCCCCGTAAGGGCCTTCTGTTGGTTAGTACGGATAGTAGGTTCATGCCCTTAAGGCATGGGAGCTGGTTGGTGATGCTATCAATTTTTGATAGCGAAATGTGATACAATTAACTAATGTAGCATTTCCATTTTTGTAAACTTTTGACGTGCTCTATAGTGAATTTTTACAGAAGTCTTTACAATTTCCGTGGTTGGTTAGCCTTGTGGCCCGTTATTGAAGGGGGGTGGCTGATCGGTCAGTCAGTAAGGTCATCATAACCGTTCTAGGAAATGCATAATTAGAAAGTGTTAATATAGAATCATATTAATTAAGCCTCTGTTATCAGGGGCTTTTTTTCGCCTATTGTCTGGGCCGATGCGACATTTTGTCGCATTACTTAACGACTCACATTGCACTACACTTATCCCCGTTTTAGGCACTTTCCGCTGCTTTAGTTGCAATATCTTTGGAATACACACCATGCCCCAGTTGAATTTAGGCTCATCTTTTAACGTAAAGCAGCTTTATTTAGCCCTTTGGCGTTGGCATTTTTACGCTGGCCTGTTTGTTATCCCATTTTTGCTGATGTTGACCTTGAGTGGCTTTGGAATGTTGATAGCTAAGCCCGTTGAAGCGTTCTTTAATCCGACTTTTACCATGGTTGATGCAGGCGCAAAGCCCTTATCTGCTCAAGCGCTGCTGAGTTCGGTAGATGCGCGATATCCTCAGTTCGATGTAAAACTTTATATACCTAGCACAGTGGATACTGAAGCGGCTAAATTTGTAGTGGTATCCGGTGGCGGCGAAGGCCACGGGGGTCACCATAAACAAAGTTTAATGGTTTATGTGAACCCATATACTGGTGCATTGCTGGGCGCCAAAGATCCAGCAGACTCATTTTATGCGTTACTAGAGACATTTCACGGTTCATTATTTATGGGCGATATTGGTGACAACCTAATTGAAATTGCCTCAGGCTTGGGCGTGTTAATGATCATAAGCGGTTTATATCTCGCGTGGTCAAAGTCTAATAGCCCTAACAAAACATCGCTCTTTATTTTAAAAAGTCGTGCGGGCTGGCGAAGACTGCACAGGCTTATCGGATTTGTTATCGCCATACCCTTGTTCTTATTCTTGCTGTCTGGATTGTCTTGGACCAATATCTGGGGCGGTGTCTTGGTGCAACCTTGGGGCTCGTTGCCGGGTACGGGTTTCGAGGTTCCTAAAACAGAAATAACCCATGATGCAATGAATGAGCATGGTGCGCACAAGGTGCCTTGGGCGTTAGAGCAGACACCTTTACCTGAATCGAAGACCGCCGAGCAAACACTTGGATTAAATTCTATCGTTGGCATTGCTAAGGGTAAGGGGTTAACGCATTACCGCATACATTTCCCAAAGTCTGAACGTCGCGCATGGACTATATCGTCTACCACTATAGCCGGCGATATAACCAATCCTTTTACTGAACGTACCGTGCACATTGACCAAAGTAACGGTCAAATATTGGCAGACTTGCCGTTTGCTGATTATCCCACACTAGGTAAAGCTATGGCCGCTTTTGTTCCTTTACACCAAGGGGATTTGGGCTGGTGGAACTGGTTAGTAAATGTATTTCTGTTGCTTGTTATATTAGCAATGATGGTCAGCGGGGTGATGATATGGATAAAGCGACGACCGAAAAAAAGGTTTCAGTTGGCTCCACCTAGCGTTGCTAGTCAGGGGCACTATACGGTGTTCGGTATCATGTTTATTATCTCCTTGTGCTTTCCCCTCTCCGCATTAGCCCTAGGCGTTATTATAGTGGTAGATTTTTTGCTGATATCTCGCTCAAGGCAATTAAAGCGCCTGTTAAAATAAGTAGTCTAAATTCAATTTAGTAACGTATCAGTACGAAGAGTAAAAATCGTGTCTAGTATCGTGCGTTAACAATGTGAATAAGCGTGAATAACAGTCAAATTGCATGAAAAAAGCAAATTTACCCAGCAAGGTCTGCCCTATTTGTCAGCGACCGTTTTCGTGGCGCAAAAAATGGCAAAAGAACTGGGAGCAAGTAAAGTATTGCTCGAAGCGTTGTGCAGGGAATCGAAAGCAGCGCAATGAAAATGCGTAATAATTTAGGTCTTATTTTCATCATGTCAGGCTCAGTTTTTTCTAGGACGATTTGGCAGCGTGTGTTGCTTGAGGATCCGCTTACTTTCTTGTTGGACATCATCGCGTTTTTGAAACGCCCAAAGCGAGTCTCTCGCTCGCTTGGCTGTTTGTTCAAGATCAACGATAGGATGTGGATAAGTTTGCCCTAATATCACATCATACAACTGTGATTCCATAGGAGTGAGTAGCCATGGCGCATGGATTAATACGTCAGGTAGCTCTGCTATTTCAGGCACAAAGCGGCGAATAAATTCACCTTTTGGGTCTTTCTCTTGTGATTGTTTGACCGGGTTGTATAAGCGAATAAGGTGGGTGCCGGTTACCGATGCTTGCATCTGAAACTGCGGATAATGTATCCCTGGTTCAAAGTCTAAAAACAATTGTGCTAAGTGAGGTGCTCCTTCTCGCCAGTCGATATTTAAATGGTGACACAAAAAGCTTACTAGCATGGCTCGCATACGAAAATTAAGATAACCCGTTTGATGTAGGCAGCGTATCGAAGCATCCACGATTGGAATGCCTGTTTGACCGTTTTTCCATGCTTGTAAACTGAGGTCTTTGGCCTCTCCTTGAGCGTATTCATATGCAAGGTAGGCTTTGTTTACGGGGCGAAACTCCATCTCTGATTCACTTTCAAATTTTTGCATAAAATGGCAATGCCAATGCAGGCGCGCTCGAAATGCGCTGATTGCTCTTTGCCATCCGACTTTTTGCTTTTTCGAAGCGGTGAATTGGTAAGTTTGACGAGTACTTATGTTCCCCCACGCTAAATAGGGAGACAGTCTAGAGCAGGCGGTTCTGCTTTTGGTCGGGCTAGACAGGGAGTAGGCGTAAGCTTTGCCCCGCTCTTTTAGAAAATGGTGGAGGGTATACCAAGCTCGTTTTTCACCTCCAAGTTGAAATGCTGGGTCGCTCGTTTTGTACCCTTCTGGTATTACATTACTGTTATCTAGCATTTTGGATTTCTCTGAGGCTAACCAATTTACTTCATTCAGAGGCTGATCTGCACATGGCGCGTTCATGTGCGCGTGCCATTTTTGCTCCCAGTTTCGTCGATTAGTTACACCACGGATAACACCGCCGTGACTAAATTCATGCCAGCCTATACCTTCAGTATTCAATAATAGCGCGATAGCCTTGTCGCGCTTATAAGTGCACGCAAGGCCGATTTCTTGGTGGCTATACACGCCAGCAATATGAAAATGCTTCATCAGTTGATGAAACGCGTTTTGTGCTTCTTTAAAGAACACGATAACCCGAGAGTGATAAGCGGCAAGTTGACTGTTCAGGTCTACTATAGATTGCCAAATAAACCGCCAATGGCGTATATCGTAGTGAGAGTCTGCTATGACTGATGGCTCAAAAACGTAAATCAATAGTACCGGCAGCCGATGTTGTGCGGCCGCGACTAAGGCTTGATGATCTCTTAAGCGTAGGTCTCGTTTAAGCCAAACGACATTAATCAGGGTTTTATCCAATTGGCCAATCTACCGCATCAGTTTGGTCAATAGGATTAACGTTACTATCACCGCCCCATTGGCAAACGAATTCTCCGTTTGGATCATATTGCTCAGCCTGTTTAGCGAGATCGAATCGCCTATGGCCTCTGGGGTCTACTCCTACACCCGCTAGGTATTGCCAATTTCCCCAGTTTGATGCCACATCGAAGTCGATAAGTTGCTGCTCAAAGTAGGCTGCCCCGAAACGCCAATCAACGCCGAGCTCATTCACTAGGCAACTCGCGACCCACTGACGGCCTCGGTTTGACATAAAACCCGTCTGATTCAATTGCTTCATACACGCATTAACGATGGGATAAGGCGTGTGGCCTTGGCACCACATCGCGAACCGCTGGGCAATAAAGGTGGTTAGCGGGCGAGCTTCTTGCGTACCAGAAAATTGAAATAATTTTGATTGGTATTTGACCAAATGCCATTGGAAATATTCACGCCATAGAAGCTCAAAATACAGCCAATACGTGGAGTCGTTTTTTCCATGCTCTGATTCATAACGGGTCAGCTCAGAGAATACTTGCCTGACAGAAAGGCTTCCATTGGCGAGCCAAGGGGAAAGTTTGCTGGAATAGTCCCAACCATCGAGACCATTGCGTGTGAGTTTATATTCTTTGATGTTGTGACTGGTAAAAAGTGTGTATTCGAGTTGCCCTAACGCAGCGTCTTCCCCCCCTGTGAAGCCATGGTGTTTGACCATATCTAGCTGATCGAGCTCCCGCACCGGTAACCATGCTAATTCAGGCGCCGGAGGCAAAGAGGTCGGTGATGGTAAGGCAGAGTCTACTTGTTGTTCTTCAATGCGTTTTCTAAATGGAGTAAAGCTTGCGGGTAGGTATTCAACTTCAAAGGGCAGTGTATTAATGTGAAATAAGCATTGGGCGTTTTCCTGAATAAAATGAATATCAGGATTACCCTGTTTTAATCTCTGCCATTGCTGACGTTCATATACGCCAGGGTGCATGCCTGAGGCGACTATATTGGGGGTATAGGTTTCTATTAATGAACCAAGTACATCTAAGGTTTTACCATCGAGTACAAACAAACGTTGTCCACGTTTTTGCAAATTATGTTGCAAGGTTGCCAGACTTTGCTGCAGAAAAACCCAGCGTGTATCGCCCATATGTGCCGACTGAAAGTGGCTGCTCTTAAACCATCGAGGGTCTATTACAAATACACATAGAAGTTCGTCAACTTGTTCACTAAGCGTCACAAGTGCAGGATTATCATGTAGGCGCAGGTCATGTCGAAACCAAAAAATCCCACGTTTTTTGTGTTCAGAAGCTAACTTTTTCAAAAATGGGCACCCGTAAAAGTAATCATAGTAATTATTGATAAATACGCGTGTTCACAGGGATGGGATCAGCTTAGTCAAAGCAAGCAGAATAAGCCGCCTATATTGATATAGGGCGGCGGAAGAACGTTTTATGTACGGGGTATTAAAAAGTCTGTTTAGCCATATTAATGACGTGGACTTGGGTATATTCCAGTAACCCTTCTTGGGCGAATTCAACGCCTATGCCGGACGCTTTTGCGCCACCGAATGGCACTACATTTTACCCTGAACTTTGGGCGATGGCGAATCATGACGAGTATGCCGACAAGTTAATGGATGAAGTGTATGCGCGCGTGCGCATACCTCTTGAAGATTGTATTAAACAATTGAACCCCGTATTGAGCTTTGAGCAAGTGCAAAAAGTGGCATTGTTTATTTCTTCTTCCATGGAAGGCATGACCATGTTTGTAGGCCACGGCAAAGTATGGAACGATTCGATTCAACAGATGGCCAACATCGCCACCATGAGTTTTCTAGCAATGGCGAGAAATATTACATCTGAAGATATAGAAAAAGTAATATAAACCGGCTCGTCGCACAACTGAGCGTCAATAAATTGCGCCGTGCCAGTACCCATAGCATTTTATTAGTTTGTTTTTGGTGTGCATTAAGAATGATAAAAAATTTAACGTTTAAATTTTGTTTCCAAAATAACCGATGAATTCGTACGCTCTACACCTTTGAAATTACCAATTTTGTCTAAAATATGACTGAGTTGCTCAAGCGATTCTGCTTGCACTATGGCAATCAAGTCATATTCACCGCTAATGGCATAAAGCTCGCTTACTTCACTGACTTGGCGAAGTTCGGCGTTGGTTTTAGCGGTTAACTTTTGTCTTACTTTAATCGACACGTGCGATGACACAAGATTGTCTTGATATTCGCTACCATATTGCACTGCGTAGCCTTTTATTACGCCGCTTTCTTCAAGCTTACTCATTCTGTTTTGCACGGTGGATCGAGACAGATTTAGCACTCTAGCTAGGTCCGAAATACTTGCTCGAGCGTTAGATCGCAGTATAGAAAGAAGTTGTTGTTCTTGTTTAGTTATCATTTTGACACTTATTTTGGTTATTTTGATAAATTACTCTGCCATTTTAACCATAATGCTACTGCAATTTTAATCTGTTTACCCTGATAATATAGCTTTACCCACACTTTGTTTATCGACAGAGTGACCCATTTAAAATCTAACAGGAGAACCAAGTATGCAAGTAACCAGAGAATTGTTCGATGAAGTGATGGTCCCCAATTATGCGCCTTCAGCGATCATTCCCGTGCGTGGTCAAGGTTCTCGCGTGTGGGATCAAAACGACAAAGAATATATAGATTTTGCTGGTGGCATTGCAGTGAACTGCTTAGGCCATTGTCATCCCGCGTTGGTGCAAGCCCTAACTGAACAAGGTCAGAAGTTATGGCATTTGTCGAATGTTATGACTAATGAGCCAGCGTTGCGTTTAGCCAAAAAATTAACTGAGTTGACGTTTGCCGATAAAATCTATTTTGCCAATTCAGGTGCTGAAGCAAACGAAGCTGCATTAAAACTAGCCCGCCGCTGGGCGCTGGATGTGCACGGTCAACATAAATCACAAATTATCTCGTTTACCAAGAGCTTTCACGGTCGTACATTTTTCACCGTAACGGTGGGCGGCCAAGCGGCGTACAGCGACGGCTTTGGTCCTAAACCGGGTGACATCGCTCATGCAGATTATAATGATTTAGCCAGTGTCGAAGCGCTAATTTCTGACAATACCTGTGCTGTGATGTTAGAACCCTTGCAAGGCGAAGGCGGCATTATCTCCCCTGAAGCTGATTTTATTAAAGGCGTACGTGCACTATGTGATAAACATAACGCGTTAATGATTTTTGACGAAGTGCAAACAGGTGTTGGCCGAACGGGCGCGATGTACGCGTATCAGGATTTGGGCGTTACGCCAGATATTTTAACGTCAGCTAAAGCATTGGGCGGTGGATTTCCTATCGGTGCAATGCTGACGACCACTGAAATAGCCAAACATCTAAAAATTGGTACTCATGGTTCCACTTATGGTGGTAACCCGCTTGCATGTGCGGTCGCTGAAGCGGTTTTAAATGTGGTGGGTGATCGTGACGTACTCGCAGGCGTTACCGAACGAGAGCAACTATTTCGCGGTGGTCTCGAGCGTATCAATGCCAAATATAACGTCTTTTCTGAAATTCGAGGCAAAGGCTTACTTCTCGGCGCGGCATTGAATGATACCTATAAGGGGCAGGCGAAAGCATTATTAAACGCCGCCGCCGAGCAAGGTTTGATGTGCCTGATTGCGGGTGCTGATGTGGTACGTTTTACCCCGTCTTTAGTGATCCCTTTACAAGATATTGAGCAAGGTCTGGTGCGCTTTGAACAAGCAGTCGCACACCTCGTAAAAGGCTAGAAAATATGTTGGTAATTCGCCCTATTTGCGCTGCAGATTTTCGCGCGCTAAAACAGATCGCGATTGAATCTGGGCATGGCTTTACATCATTGCCTGACAATGATGAATTACTGCTGAGTAAAATAACCCGGGCGGAAACGAGTTTTGCTGAAAAGGTAACGACTCCTGGTCAGCAAAGTTACTTATTTGTACTGGAAGATACCCAAAGCAAAGACATTATTGGTGTAACGGCTATTGAAGCCGCCGTTGGGCTGAGTGCACCGTTTTACCACTATCATATCGCTAGTCATGTACATTACTCGCCTAGCTTAGGGGTGAAAAAAGTCGTTGAGACCTTGAACTTATGTAACGACTACACGGGTGCATCTGAAGTATGCACCTTGTTTGTGCGAGAAAAATACCGTCGTGGTTTTTCTGGTCAGCTTTTATCACGTGTACGCTATCTGTTTATGGCTAACCACCCCGAGCGGTTTGCAGATTTGGTGATTGCTGAAATGCGCGGTGTTTCCGACGAAAACGGCCACTCACCATTTTGGGCATGGTTAGAATCAAACTTTTTTGGCATTGATTTCCCTACTGCAGATTACTTAGTCGGGATAGGCGATAAGTCCTTTATTGCTGAATTGATGCCCAAACACCCTATTTACGTGGCACTGCTTAGCCCTGAGGCACAAAATGTAATTGCTAAAGTGCATGAAAAAACCGCACCGGCTTTACGTTTGCTACAAAAAGAAGGGTTTTTGCACCGCGGGTATGTGGATTTGTTTGACGCTGGGCCTACGGTCGAGGTGGCCCTTAAAAATATACGCACTGTGCAGCAAAGCTGCTTAGCTAAAGTCGTTATTGATGATGCAGTAACACCTGCTAAATTGGCTCACTCGAAAGAGAAAAATTACATGTTGTGCAACACTGACGTGAGTCAATTTCGCGCCACAGTATCGGCTTTAGTGAACTATTACGAGACAGCAAACGAACTACATATTCATGGGGATATGGCCGACGCGCTGGGGTTATCCAATGGCAGTGACGTTCGCTTTATCGCACTTTAAGAAGCAAGGTTACGCCTTGTCTTTTACCGACATAATATTTTAGAAAAAGGTTTTATTTATGCATACTAACGTAAACATGTTGTTTGAAAAATTATGGGAAAACTACTTAGCGGTTACACCTTCTGCGGTCACCGTGCATGATTTATTTGGAAAAACCCAAGGCCAAGAAGTGATCAATGATCACATTGCGTTGCGCACGTTCAATTTACCTAACATCGGATTGAGTGCTCTGGCCGCGCATTTCGAAGCATTAGGTTATCAAGCTTGCGGTGAATATCACTTTGTTGCAAAAAAACTTTACGCCAAACATTTTGAGCATCCTGAACACCCTGATTTACCTAAAGTGTTTATCTCAGAATTACTGCTCGAACAGTGCAGCGAATCATTACAAAGCACCATTGGCGCGTTAGTAGCCAACATGGACAAAAATGCCGTGACGCAAGATAACTTCTTGTACTCAGGGCGCCACTGGGATATTGATTACGCAACGTATCAACAACTGTTGCAAGAATCCGAGTTTGCCGCATGGGTAGCAGCTTGGGGTTATCGGGCTAATCACTTTACCGTGAGTAACAATCACTTGAGTGAATTTGATTCAATCGAACAAATCAACCAAGCAGTAAAAGATGCCGGTTTGTCATTGAATACATCAGGCGGTGAAATAAAAGGTTCGGTTGAGGTTATGCTAGAGCAGTCGTCAACGTTAGCTGATAAATATCCGGTCGCGTTTAGTGACGGTGAGCGGGCGATCCCTAGTTGCTTCTACGAGTTTGCCAAGCGCTACCCCAAGCCCGATGGCACGCTGTTCACAGGTTTTGTAGCTGAATCCGCGGACAAAATTTTTGAAAGTACCAACGCTAGATAAAGGTGTTGGCTTATTTTATTACCGTTTTAGGGGCCTTCGTGGCCCCTTTTTTTAGCCGATTGTCTAATTGTTTGCGCCTCGCAATGTCGTTATTGTCTTCTATACTAAAGCAGATTTACACTGTTAAACGTCAAGTTAACTTATTGGTATAGCTGATAAATCACGAATGGAGCAGGGATTTATATTACTAGCGCTTTATGCCAAAGTTTGTTGTAATGTCAACGTAATGTAACAAGGTATGAACCGAAAAATGCGAATTAGCTGGCGGGAGGTTATTAAACAGTATTTTAGTAAGCCTTCAAAGTTTCATTCAATTGGAATTGAACTTGGCGATGCTGAGCTGCACCTCAATGTTATCCAGAGAAAATCTGATAAATTTGAGTGGGTAAAACAACATAGCCTGCCTATGCAAGATTGGGTGAAGCATCTTGCAGCCTACGTAGAGCAAAATAAATTGGCACGTACCCCCTGTTATGTGGCGTTAGGGCTAAATAAATATCAACTTTTTCAAATCGATAAGCCAGATGTTGAAGAGCAAGAAGTTGCAAAAGCGCTGAAATGGCAAGTTAAAGAACAGTTAGTTGGCACAGATGAACATGTACTTGATTATTATGATCACCCCGACGCCATAGGCGGCAAAGAAAAAGTTAACGTTGTTGCCGTCAGTCGCCCTCAAATTAGCGCAATTATAAAAGGTATTCTTAAAGCCGATTTAAAACTTGTGACTATCAGTATAGAAGAGCTGGCTACCAGCGAACTGTTACCTATTAACGATGATGCTATTTTGACCTTGTTTCAAGAGAAAGGGGGTCAGATTAATTTAAACATTATCAAACAGGGTAAGCTGTTTTTCTCACGCCGATTGAAAGGTTATGAAAACTTGCCGAGCTTTTCGTTAGAAGAATTTCAGATGGGGATGGGTGACACGTTAAGTGTGGAAATTCAGCGTTCTATGGATTATTTCGAGAGCCAGCTGCGTCAAGCCCCAGTAAGACGCATAGTGGTGTACTTAAATTCGCCGATACAACAACAGCTAGCCGAAATTATTAAAGATTTGACCTTTATGCCGGTAGAAGTAATAGCTTTACCCCTAAACTCACCAGAGATTAATCAAACTGTCAGCTTAGCCAGTTTAGGCGCCGCTTTGTCCGAAACGGAACTCGGTAATGGGGCTACCCAATGAAGTCACGTATTAATCTATTTCTACCAGAGCTACAACCCAAATTAGAAGTGTTGACGTTGTCATTTGTACTGTCTATCTGGTTTGTTCTATTGACTATTATTAGCGTCGTTTACTTTCTAAGTTATACCCAAGAACGAGATATTCTTGATGAGTTGACCACGGCACAAAATCAAAAAATACAAATTGAAGACAGATTGATGGCGTTAAATGAATCTCTTGGCAGTCGCACAAAAGATCCTGAGTTGGTTGCTGCAATTGAGAGTAAGCAATTTGGTATAAGGCAGAAGCAAAGAATAATTGATGAACTTTCAGGTCAAGAGCAGTTTAAATCTAATGGTTTCGCTGGGCTAATGAATGGCTTGGCGCTCAATCATCAAGCAGGTTTATGGCTAACACGTATTCACCTTGATGAACGACAAGTCATGATCGAAGGCGGCGCTACCGACTCGTCTCTTATACCTAAATGGGTTAGTAGTTTGAGTTTAACACAACGCTTCAAAGGTCAAGAGTTTGCTACTACTAAACTTTATCGTGACGAGAATGAACAGCTGATGTTTACCCTAGGCACAGAAAATTCATCACAAGCGCAAGGAAAAGAGCAACCATGAACCAAGGGCTAAGCGATAGATATAAAACGCTGTTTGAGCAGTTTCAAAACATTACTCAGCGTGAAAAAATGCTTATTTTAGTCGCTGGTGCAGTGGTTATTATTATGGTGGGTTACATGTTATTTATTGAACCCTTGAATGAAAAAATCGTGCGAGAAGCGCAAGATTTAGCCGCTCAGCACAATCAGTATCGCAGTGTTGAAGCCCAATTAGCTGTAAGTGAACAACTATTTAATAACGACCCAAATCTTCAGTTGGCTGATTCTTTGGCTAAGTTAACCCAACGAATGAAAGAATTAGATACGCATTTACAGCATCAAACGGTGAATTTGGTGCGCCCAACACAAATGCCGATGTTACTTGAGAAAGTACTAGCAGATAGTGAGGGCGTGACCTTAGTGAGTATGCAATCTATTGCGCCAACTGCTGTGCTTAGTACTACTATGAAAAACAATGATGAAAAAGAGATCAATGATGACGTCAACACATCAGACGATATCAATTTGTACCGTCATGGCGTGATGCTATCGGTCAAGGGAAGCTATTTTGATATTCAGCGTTATTTGACCAAGATTGAAAGTCTTAAGTGGCAGTTTTATTGGAAGCGCTTTAACTATGCGGTGGACAGCTATCCAAATGCATTGGTCGAGGTTGAGCTCTATACGCTCAGTACTAGCGAGGCATTTATAGGTGTGTAATATGAAAATTAAATTTGCTTTTATATCTACATGGTTACTGGTTGTATTGGGAACTGGCACGACAGCAAACGCACAAACCTTAATCGACCCCACGCGACCCATGAATGCCATTTCTAGTACTTCAGCTGAAGCAGAACAGGACGATATACTTATTCTGAATGCCATATTTATCAATGGTGTTAATAAGCGCGCCATTATAAATGGTATGAATGTGGAAGAAGGGCAAAACGTGGCGGGAAAAACACTTATATCAATCAGCAAAAATCGAGTTGTATTGCGCGGCGCCAATGGCTCGCAAGAACTTTTCGTTAATCAGTCTCAATTTATAAAAGATGCAAATGATGGATTTTAAGCGTATTACGTTAGCCGGTCTTGTGCTGGTATTAGTTGCCTGTCAGTCGAAACATGATACTCAGCATTATGAGAAGTCACTGGACGACGCAATCGCGGATAGCGACCAGGCGGTGAGCCATAAAAAACAAGATGTGCCCTTATTGCCGGATGCAGTTCAGCAGACTTTAATGCCACAATCAGAAGGAACAGATAACGTTCTTTTTGGTGAGCCTAAATTCGATATAAATGCACAACAAATCGATGCGGTAAGCTTTTTCGCTGGAATAGTGGAAGACACCCCTTTTAGTGTGGCTATTCATCCGTCTGTTTCCGGCGTAATTACACTTAATTTAAAACAAGTCACTCTTGAGCAAATTTTTGATATTGTCACTGAAATCTATGGTTATGATGTGCAGCGTAGGCAAAACATTTACCGTATTTACCCGTCTGGAATGCGTACAGAAACCTTCGCGGTTAACTACTTATTAATGAAACGTGATGGGGCCACACAAACCAGTATTACGTCGGGTGGTGTTTCTCAATCTCAGGGTAGTAATAGTAACCAAAGCGGTTCGCAAAATAGTTTCAGTGGTAATTCGTCATCCAGTAGCGGTAGTTCAAATAGTTTGAATTCTGGAAGTAACGGTAATGGCACCAGTATTTCAACCAGTACAGAAACCGATTTTTGGAAAGACTTACTGGCGTCGCTGCAAGTGATGGTAGGGGTTGAAGACGGTCGTAATGTAATGGTTATGCCCCAAGCAGGGCTTGTTACCGTTAGAGCGTTACCAAGCGAAATTCGTTCAGTGAAAGAGTTTTTAGCTATTTCAGAAGAGCATGTGCAACGACAGGTTATTTTAGAAGCACGTATATTGGAGGTATCCCTAAGTGACGGCTATCAGCAAGGGATCAATTGGACAGAAGTGCTAGCAAACAGTGGCAGTACCGATTTCCAGTTTTCAACGACTTCAGGTAGCTTAGGTGATGCGATTTCAGCTTCGCTAGGAGGCATTACCAGCCTATCGTTTATCAATAAAGATTTCAGTGGCGTTCTTAATTTACTGCAAACCCAAGGTAACGTGCAGGTTTTATCTAGTCCCCGTGTAACGGCTATTAATAATCAAAAAGCGGTGATTAAGGTTGGCGACGACGAGTACTTTGTGACGGATGTTTCCAGTTCAAGTACCGTTACGACGACTACGAGCACCAGTACCCCAGATATTGAACTTACGCCTTTTTTCTCAGGAATTGCCTTGGATGTAACACCGCAAATTGATGCCACCGGCGGTGTATTGCTGCATGTACATCCGTCAGTTATAGAAACTGAAGAACAACAAAAAGTGGTCACGTTAAACGAAGAAGAATATGTACTGCCCTTAGCAGCCAGTAATATTCGTGAATCAGATACCATTATCCACGCCCGTTCAGGTGAAATAGTCGTCATTGGCGGCTTAATGCAGTCGATTATTTCCACGACCGAATCAAAAACTCCTTTGTTAGGGGACATACCCGTGTTGGGTAATCTGTTTAAAAATATTCAAGAAACTGAAACCAAAAAAGAATTGGTTATTTTGCTTAGACCCACAGTGGTAGGTGCAGATACGTGGCGTCAACAATTGCTTAGAAGCCGAAATCAAATGGCCGATTGGCTGCACGTGGAATAACGCGATGTATTTATACCACTACGGTATAAAGGAATTGCCTTTTACCCTTACCCCTAACACTAGCTACTTTTTTGGTCTACCTAGCCATAAAGAAGCTATAGATGTATTACTCACTGCAATAAAGACCGGTGAAGGTTTTATTAAAGTGACAGGGGAAGTGGGGACGGGCAAAACGCTGATTTGTCGCAAATTGCTTAACGAGCTACCTGAACCATTTGTTGCGGCCTATATTCCGAATCCATATTTAACGCCCAGTGAGTTGCGACGCTCAGTAGCTGCAGAGCTCAACGTGACGTTAAGTAGCAATGCGGATCAACAGGAATTTACCCAGCGTCTTCAACAGCGTCTTATTGAAGTTAATCAACAGAATCGAGGTGTGGTACTAATCATAGACGAGGCTCAGGCTTTGCCTATTGAGAGTATTGAAGCACTGCGCTTGATCACCAACTTAGAGACTGAATCGCGCAAACTGTTGCAGGTGGTGTTGTTTGGCCAACCTGAGCTAGACGATAAGCTTGCATTACCTGAGTTACGCCAATTAAAACAGCGAGTGACATTTTCCTATGCGCTAAAACTAATGAACGCTGATCAGGTGTTTCAGTATGTACGTCATCGCATGTCCGTTGCTGGTTATCGCGGTGATGATATTTTTTCTAGCCGTTCGTGTAAATTATTATTTAAAGCCAGTAAAGGCACCCCTCGAATAGTCAATGTTTTGTGCCATAAGGCCTTAATGCTGGCGTATGGCGAAGGGAAACAACAAGTGGAAATTAAGCACATTAAATTAGCCATTAACGATACCGAAGCGGCTTATACCAGCCGATTTAGCGTAGTAAAACTGCTGCTTGGTTTTACCACCACAGTCGTCGTGCTCGCCGTTGCCTATTGGGCTTATCAGAGGTTCGCGTTATGAGTGTGGTCAATAAAATGCTGCGTGATCTTGAAGCCAGGCAAGCCCCCCAAGAATCGGCTAGTGCCGATTATCAGCCACCAAAGCAGAATACTAAAAGGTTGGCGTGGTTGCTGTCACTAATGGTGATTACGCTACTCTTTGCTGCGATTAGTTACATTTGGCCTACCGTGACGGACAATGATCCCGTGTCTAGTCAAGACAAGTTAAACCAGATGATCAATCCTGCACTAATAGATATGGCAGTGCCTGACCCGATCCAGCCTGATAAAGCAGTCGCAGGTGCAATGACGTGGGTTGAACCACCAGACGTTGGGCAATCCGATGTTTCAGAGGCAAAGGGGCGTCAAGCTGCAGATATGAATTCGCAGTTGGAAGCGGCGCCAGTAATAGTTAACAAACAAGAACCGCTAGCGTCAGTCGTTCAGCCCCCAGTTGCTCCGGTTAACTCAGATAAGGTGATGCCGCCGTCAGCATCATTTAGCAAAAAAGCCAATCGTAGTGAGAATGCTCAGGCAGGTTTGAAGCAAAGTATTAATCAAGCGCTTAGAGAGGGAAACACATTAATCGCCATCAACGGCTTGCAAAAACTGCTCAGTAGTGAGCCTGAAAATGTGCGTATTCGTAAAAAATTAGCCTCTCTGCTATTTGCTGAAAACCGTATGCGAGAAGCGCAAGCGCTGCTTAGCGACGGTATCGTGGCCCAGCCTCAGCAGCATGACTTACGTTTAATGTTAGCCAGGTTATTTGCGCAGCAAGGTGAACCTAAAAAAGCATTGCTATTATTGTTAGAAGTTTCGCCATCGTTGGCCATGCACAGTGATTTTTACGCCTATCGTGGCGCGCTAGCACAGCGTTCTGCTGATTATGCTCAGGCTCAGCAAGATTACCAACAATTAGCCAATGCAGAACCTCAAAAGGCTAAGTGGTGGTTAGGACTAGGCATCGCTCAAGATAGTAGTGGGGATAACCTCTCAGCATTAAAAAGCTATCGTCAAGCTGACAACGAGCAGCAGTTATCACCTGAAGTGATTACCTTTGTACGTCAAAGGTTGAATGATTTAGTAGGTATAAAATGAAGCCAAAAACTAAAATTCGCTTAGGAGATCTGCTGGTTCAAAAGGATATCATAAGTGAAGAGCAGCTTATGCAGACCTTGTCGGCGCAAAAACAAAGTGGCCGTAAACTTGGATATATGCTTATTGAGCTCGGGTTTATGACCGAAAATCAACTGCTCACTTTCTTATCTCAGCATTTGAATGTACCCCTTATTGATATCACTCAATATCGGGTGTCTGTTGAAGCCGTGTTATTGTTACCTGAAGTGCAGGCTCGGCGCTATCGCGCTTTGGTGCTTGAGGATAAAGGCGATCATTTATTAGTGGGTATGAGCGATCCAGCTGATTTGGCCGCGATCGATATTTTATCTGGTGTTTTGCCTAAGCCAGTCGAAGTGGCGGTGGTCAGTGATGCCCAGTTATTCCAAGCTTATGACCGTTTTTATCGGCGCACCGAAGATATCGCGTCTTTTGCACAAGAATTGGCGGAAGAATATCAAGAAGATGCCGAGTTCGATTTTAATACTGGGGTTGATAACGAGCAAGACACAGCGGTTGCCCGTTTATTGCAGTCAATATTCGAAGATGCATTGCAAACTAAAGCGTCAGATATTCATATCGAACCAGATGATGACATGGTGCGCATTCGCCTGCGGGTTGATGGGGTGCTTCAAGAAAACATCATCAAAGAAAAAAATATTGCCTCAGCGTTAGTCTTACGTTTAAAACTTATGTCTGGGCTGGATATTTCCGAAAAGCGTCTGCCCCAAGACGGCCGTACGAATATGCGTATCAAAGGCCATTCTATTGATGTGCGGGTATCAACCATGCCTGTGCAAAATGGCGAGTCGGTGGTAATGCGATTACTCGATCAGTCGGCAGGTTTGTTGTCGCTTGATCAAACGGGTATGCCCGGCCCATTACTCAAGCGATTTCGAGTTCTTCTTAAGCGCCCTCACGGTATGATCTTAGTAACGGGTCCTACAGGGTCAGGTAAAACAACGACCTTATACGGCGCACTTAGCGAGCTAAATCAACCGTCGACTAAAATCATTACCGTTGAAGATCCGGTGGAATATCGCCTGCCCCGTATCAATCAAGTGCAGGTAAATAATAAAATAGGTTTGCATTTTTCAAATGTGCTGCGTACTACCTTACGTCAGGATCCCGATATCATCATGGTGGGGGAAATGCGCGACCATGAAACGGCTGAAATAGGTCTGCGAGGCGCACTAACGGGTCACTTAGTGTTATCTACCTTGCACACTAATGATGCCATCAGCAGTGCTGTGCGTTTGCTGGATATGGGCGCACCTGGATATTTGGTTGCCAGCTCATTAAGGGCGATTATTGCTCAGCGCTTAGTACGTAAAGTGTGTGAAAGTTGCACGCAGACCTACCAACCTAAACCGGAAGAAACTCTGTGGTTACGCAGTATTGATCCGCAAATAACCAATGTCACCTTTCGACACGGGCGGGGTTGTCAGACTTGTAACAACACAGGTTACCGTGGTCGTGTAGGGGTTTTCGAATTATTAGAAATGACCGAAAACATGATGAACGCGCTGAAAATGAACGATTCGATTACGTTTGGCAAAGCGGCTCTGCTTAGCCCTGGTTTTGTTCCGTTAGCCAAAGTCGCTTTGACCTATGCAAAAATGGGCATTACGACGGTAGAAGAAGTGCTGAAATTAATTGAAATGGTCGCCGATGAGCGAGCTGATCTATCAACAGATAATATGACCGACGAGCCACAGGAGCCAGGTGAAGAAGAGTCTGTGATGGCTCAAAAGCCACCCACGGTAAATACAAAACAAGATAAAACAGTGCCTTCAAGTAGCGAGTTTTCCTTTGAACTAGAGCCTCGCAACGATATCCCGGATGGTGGCAATGGCTAATTTTACCTATACAGCCAGAAACGCAAGTGGAGAGCTAACCTCGGGGAACCTTGAAGCGACCGATGCGTCAAGTGTGGCGCATATTTTATTGGGACGTAAATTCACTCCAATTGAGATCAAAGAGGCCAAAGCGAGTACTAATACGTCTCTCGATATGTCGCTTTTTACGCCCAAGATTAAGCTGGAAGATTTGATTATCTTTTCTCGACAAATGTTCTCATTAACAAAATCGGGTATTCCGATCATTCGTTCGGTTAAGGGATTAGCCGATACCGCTAGCAGTGAACGTATGACTGTGATTTTAAATGATGTGTGTGATCAACTTGAACGGGGTCGTACATTGTCTTCTGCGATGCACCGCCATAATAAAGTCTTTGGCCAGTTGTTTGTTAGCATCGTGCATGTAGGGGAAAATACCGGGCGATTAGATGAGGCCTTTCAGCAATTATCAGATTATTTAGAGCGAGAACAAGAAACGCGTAAGCAGATCAAAGCCGCTACCCGTTATCCTACTTTTGTCATACTCGCGGTGGTCGCTGCTTTAGTTATTATGAACATATTCGTGATCCCCGTTTTTGCTAATATGTTCAATAGTTTTGGTGCCGAGTTGCCCATAATGACTCGTGTTTTATTAGCTACGTCTGACTTCTTTATTACCAAATGGCCGTACCTATTAGTCGGCATTATTTTTGGCGTATTTTTAATTTCGCATTATATCGGCACTCCCTCAGGTCGATATAAATGGGATAGAACGAAATTACGATTACCCATAGTGGGAAGCATTTTTGAGCGCACATTACTCAGCCGTTTTGCTCGCAGTTTTGCCATGATGTTACGCTCGGGTGTGCCGTTAATCTCCGCCCTAAATTTAGTGTCAGAGGCGGTTAACAATGCCTTTATGGCGGATAAAATCGTGCAGATGCGCAAAAACATTGAAAAAGGCGAGAGTCTTTCAAGGGTGGCAAGTTCTAGTAAAATGTTCACGCCTTTAGTGCTACAAATGATCAGCGTGGGCGAAGAAACGGGCCGAGTAGATGAGTTACTCGGTGAGGCGGCTGAGTTTTATGAGCGGGAAGTCGATTACGATTTAAAAAGTCTCACCTCAAAAATTGAACCGATTTTAATTATGATTGTAGCAGCTATGGTGCTCGTATTAGCACTGGGTATATTCACCCCTATGTGGAACATGATGGGGGCAATACAAGGATAAGTTATGCGCAAACATGAAGCCAGTGAAGAACGAGAACGAAGCATCTTTAATAATTTGGTGGTCGTGGTGGTGTTCACGTCGCTTATATTAGGCTTCATTTTTTATTTCAATGAAAGTAGTCCGAATATTCGCAAAGTAGCATTGCAAAATTTAGTCGAACAATTCGGCAGAACGACTTTAAATGCGCACTGGCAATGGCAGAATGAAGGACGCCCTAGCAGTATTTTGCTTATTGAATATGGCGCTCAAGGCGACGAAATAGGTCGTCACCCCCTTGCCATGACTCACTTAGGCTGGCCGCGCTTAGAGCCTACCAGTAAAGGGTGTGCCGTTTTGTGGCAGGAGATATTGGATCTCGACCTAGAGGTTGAAGGGTTTAAAATGTACGCCGAATTTTTTGATGGGGTGCAATTAAGTAATAATGCTCTGGCCTCTATATGTCGATATAGATTATCAACCGGGCCTTATTTTGAATATAAAGTTTATACGGGACAGGTTTCCAAAATCATAAGTTAATCGAATGGGTAGATAAAGATGATGAAATTAGCGAGAGCACAATGTCAGCCATATTCAGTGGGGCGCCCCCAAGGCCAACAAGGTTTTACCTTGATTGAATTGGTAATAGTGGTCGTTATCTTAGGTTTATTAGCCGCTACGGCCTTGCCACGCTTGCTTGATGTGACTAAAGAGGCTGAAGATGCCACCGTTGATGGTGTAGCAGGCGGGTTTGCAACTGGGGTTGGTTTAATACGGGCCCAGTGGGAAATAGAGGGGCGACCGACCGAAAATTTCTCGACCAACTTGAGCTTTGTGACCATTGACGATATCCGTATTGGAGTGGATCAAGACACAGGGTACCCAACTGGTCAGCTGGACACCGATAGCAGCACCGAAGACACGCAAATAAGTTTGCTGGATTGTGAAAGTATTTTTAATTTGATTATGCAAAGTGCACCAACTATTTCATCAGATTGGAGCCAGCGCCCTTTTGAGGATTATCGTTATTTTACTCGCCAAAGTGAAGGCACTGGGTCAGGAGGAAATGACCTTTGTTATTATTATTTAACCCAAACGATAAAAAATGATACGTCGGAACCTGTTGACAACACCTCAGGTAATGGCTTTATATACGACTCAAGAATTGGCCAAGTAATTGTTTTTAGTAATAATTAGTCAATAATTTGACACGCTACCATTTGCTAATGGCTGAGGCTGAGCCAAGTGGTATAAAATAGATATAATTTGAAGAAAAACTATTCAAGAATCGGAGAAACACCATGGGACACAGCAAACAGCAAAGCGGCTTTACGCTAATCGAATTGATCATTGTTATTGTTATTTTAGGTATTTTGGCAGTGACTGCTGCGCCGAAATTCCTCGACCTTCAAGGTGATGCACGCGCGTCAGTGGTACGGGGAATGGAAGGTGCCATGCAGTCTGCCAGTGATATTATTTATGCAAAATCGTTACTTAATGGCACTAATTCATCAGCTGTGGCGACGATCACTTTAAAAAATGGTGATTCAGTACGAACCGATTACGGCTATCCTCGTCATGAATGGTTGCTTACATGGGATGAAATGCTCGATGCTAATATCACTTCGAGAACATCTGGATCATGTATCACAGAATTTTGTGTGGACGATAGCCAAGATATCTCGGCTGATTTGACCGCTGCTGGGGTGACTGCGCCGTCTCCTACAACCGCACTAATCATTTACCCTAATGGCACCACTAATACCGGTAGCTGCTATGCATATTATACATACGATGAAAGTGCGACTGAAGAAGGTTCAGAGCCAGTACTAGGCAGTATTACTACCGGCTGTTAATTAGCTAAGCTGCCTTTGTTCGAGTAAACACAAGTTTGCTCGATGTTTTGTTTCAGCTTTAGCTGTTTTGGGAGCAAATAAAATGAAAACGTTGCTGGGCGTAAACAAATTTCATGTTACTGCTTTGCAACGTGGTTTTACCCTTGTTGAATTGATAGTTGTTATTCTTATTATTGGCTTACTGGCGGTATCCGCTGCCAGCCGCTTTGATAGTTCAGGTTACGCCGAGTATGGCTACCAGTCACGTTTGCTGTCAGCCCTTCGCGCCATGCAGCAGCGCGCCATGCAAGACACCCGAACAGGATACTGCTTTCAAATTAATTTCAACACTAACGACCCCGCATTTGGTCCTCCTACCCTTAGCTATCTTAACAATACAACAGCAGAGCATACGGCGACCTGCTCGAGTACTATCGATTTTACTACTGCCGAATTTCTTCGAACCAGTAGCGGTGAAATAGCCAGCGATAACGTGGCCATGACCACCAATGATCTTAATGTCGATACATTTGACTTCATTCGATTTGATAATTTTGGACGGCCTTTAACCAATGTGGGTAGTTGTCAGGTTCAATGCCGCGTGACCTTTCAGGGGCAGCAAGCCCCAGCGATTTGTATTGAAAGCCAAGGGTACATACATGAGTGCGAATAAGGTAGGCAAACACCGCGCTGGGCAAGTCGGCTTTACTCTGATTGAGTTCGTCATTGGTATGCTAGTGTTTGCGCTTGCGGTAACGTTTTTTGTTAGTTTTATTGTGCCGCAAACCACCCGCAGTATTGATCCTATTTTCCAAGTTAGAGCCACTGAGTTGGCTCAATCCCTGATCAATGAAATCAGTGGTAAATCTTTTGATGAAAATTCTAGTCGAAACAGCAATATACGCTGTGGTGAGGTCGCAGCAACTGCGTGCACATTACCTGCAGCACTTGGCCCGGATAATGAAAGTCGCGCGGCGTTTAATGATGTAGACGATTTTGATGGTTTGAATGAAAGCGGTGAGAATATCTTAAGCGCCACTGGAGAAAAGATTGTTATAAATACCGTTAATTTATATCAGGGATTTCGTGCAAACGTAGCCGTCTTTTACGATGCTGACCTAAATGGCTCGCCTGATAATGCAGTCAGCACAACGAAGTTGATCACGGTCACGGTCATCATGCCCAATAATGAAAACATGGTATTTGCTACTTATCGGTATAATTACTGATGTCTAGGTCAGTGAAAAACCAAGGTGGGTTTACGTTAGTTGAGCTTGTGACCGTTATCATCGTGTTGGGGGTGGTTTCTATCGGCATCTCGAGTTTTATTCGTTCAGGGGTGCAAATATTTAATGACGTTAGTGAGCGTGATGAGTTATTGAGTCAAAGCCGTTTTGTACTGGAGCGTTTAAATCGTGAGTTGCGCAGCGCGGTACCTAACAGTGCTAGGCTTGCTCAAGTTGGGGGCGCGCAATGTGTTGAATTTGTGCCAACGATGTGGGCAACCTATTACACTAGCTTGCCTTTAGTACCGTCAGCCCAGCGTACCGTAAATACGGTTGAATTAGGGGATCCTAACGGGCAGTTCAGTTTGGTCGCGGGTGATATGGCGTTGGTCTATCCCACAGACAGCGATGATGTATATGAGCTGAGTCAGCAAAAAAGACACACAATTTTATCGTGTAGTGATAATGGCATTGACGATAGCTGCACTACGAATGACAGTCCAGAACATTTGGCATCTCTTACGGTTGACGGTGCATTTGCGGATATTTCTCCAGCGTCACGTCTATATATAGTGCGCAACATGGTCAGTTACTGCGTAAGTGGCGGCAGTATTTTCAGGCAGGAGCGCTCTATTGATCTTGCCCAAACGAATTTGGGAGTATTGATGGCAGAAAATATCGTCAATGATCTTACTGACTCTGCACAGTTTCCGTTTACGGTGCAACAGGCTACGCTGAATAGAAATGGTTTAATTCAGATTCTTCTAGCCTTTGAATTAAATGAAGAAACCATCAACTTAAGCAGTGATATACATGTCCCTAATGTACCTTAAGTCTGCCCCTATCCCTCATACCACAACTATGCAAAAGCAGCGTGGAAGCATGTTAGTGATTGCGTTATTTGTCATTATTTTATTGGCAGTTTTAAGCTTAGCTATGCTCAGAATGTTAGCAGCTTCAGCAGATAGCGTGGTTAGCGAAGTCTATGGTCAGCGAGCACTAAACGCGGCTAGAAGTGGGGTTGAGCGCTCTATCGCTGCGGCTTTTCCAATTACCGGGACGAGTAATTGTTCTGCGTCCGAGGCGTTCACCTTCACCAATACCCCTGGGCTGCTCAATTGTGGTTATGAAAGTCGCTGTTCGGTGGTGACTGTCAATGATGATGGTGATGAGTATCAATATTACCGATTTACCGCTCAAGGTAGCTGTGTTGCAGGTGATACCGTTGTTAGTCGAAATGTGTCGGTCGAAGGGATCCAATAATGTTATTACTTTGTGCGTACTGCAACGCTTATGTTCTGCTCAATGGGATAGGTGTGCTAGATGCGTAAATTCGGTTACTTTTTTTTTGCAGTAATAGCATTGCTAATGTCCTTTTCATCATGGGCTAGAATCGATAGTTGCAGCAGTGAAACCTACACTGTGGCTGATAATTTTCCGTCTGCTAGTTATAACGCAACGTCAGGAACCGCTCCTTGGTCGTCAAACTGGTTAGAAGCTGGCGAGTCTGATGGGCCATCCAGGGGCATTTTGCGGGTAAATGATTCTTTATGTACCAGCGCAAGCTGTATGCGTCTAGGAATTGTCGCCTCAAGCACGCCACAATCTTATTCGGCTCACTTTTTGTATCGAACACTGGATTTATCCGATGCTGTTGCTGCGCAACTAACGTTTAATTATCGTACTGGGCATAATGCTGGTAGCTCAAATGTGCGTCTGGGTATTTCACGGGATGGCGGGAGAACTTGGGCAAATCTTGCACAATACACTGTGACGACAAGTCAATTTTCGGCGACGGCAGAAACGTTTGATATTTCATCGTTTATCGGAAGCAATGTAGCAATTGGCTTTGAAGTGAGGGGAACAAATTCCCGTTCTGGTTTTTATGTTGACGATCTGGTAGTAACAGCCACCAAGGCAGAAGTGTGTGATGGTTCGGCTATTGCTTTTTATCAGTTTGAGCAAACCGAGTGGTCAGAGCCTAGCAGTATTATTGATTCTTCATCATCGGGATTTAACGGCTCGCCGATTGGCGATGTCTTTCCACAGTTTCCGAGTTCTCAAACCTCGTGTCAGGTATTAGTTGCACCGAGTAATTCATCAGCATCCATTATCGATGCACTCGATACGCAATTGCGAGTGGATACAGATATTGGCTATCGCGGTACAATCTCATTCTGGTATCGCAGTACGCAGTCTTGGCAGAGTAACACTGGACGCATTTTGTTCGATGCATCAACGTGGATAGGTAACGCGAATTCTAAGTACTTTCGAATGAGCTTACGCGCAGGCACCCTGGATTTTGGCTTAGAGGACAGCGCCGATGCTGATGCCGTTTTTGGCGCGACAGGATTGGACTTTGCTGCAAATGAATGGGTGCATGTAGCCGTTACTTATAATTATCAAAACGACAGTGCTGCGATTTATATTAACGGCGCTATCGCTGCGCAAACCACTAATTTGGTGTTCAATGGCCAGATCCCGGTCCTCGATACATTATATATAGGCGATAATCGCAGTCTCTATGAAAGCACTGACAGCTCTGGGTCGTCAGCGAGTGGTGAGTTCGATGACGTACGTATTTATGACTACGATCAAACGGTAGCGCAAGTCGGCACAGACTTAAGCAACTTATCGCCCTGCGACGTGGTGCCCTATGCTGTCTATGAATTGGAACAAGCCGAATACGATGGCAATCTAAGTATCATCGATAGTAGCGATAATTTACGCCATGGCTCACCGGTAGGTGATATTTCGTCGATATTATCCGTTGAGCAAATTTCCTGTCGCTTTGTCGATATTCCACTTAATTCTTCAGCTGCTACGTTTGACGCCATCGATACTGGCTTTTCTCCAGACGATATTGGCACCGCAGGTACCATCTCATTTTGGTATCGCAGTAGCGAGGACTGGTCGAGTACAATTGGGCGACAGCTATTTGATGCATCTACAGATGTAGGCAGCACCAATTCTAAGTATTTCTACTTGAGCTTAAGCGCCTCCACTTTGTATTTTGGACTTGAAGATAGCAATGACACTGACGCTGAAGTCGTTGCTGGGGGGCTCGATTTTGCGGCCAATGAGTGGGTGCATATCGCGGTGAGCTATGATTATGCTGCTAAAACCGCGGTCATTTTTGTTAATGGCACTGAGGCTGGTCGCTCAAACAGTCTTAATTTGAACAGTAGCATCGCGCAATTTCAAACGTTGTATATAGGTGATAATCGCAGTAGCTACATAGTGACTAACATGTCGGGCAATTCTGCCAATGGCCAATTTGACAACATTCGCCTGTATGCTTATGTACAAAATAGTAGTCAAGTTAGCACTGATATGAACCTGTTGAGTACTTGCCAAGCCATTAGCCACTTCCAGCTTGAACATGATGGACAAGGGCTAACCTGCGATGCTGAAAGTATCACCATAAAAGCCTGTGCAGATGATGCTTGCAGTCAGCTGTACACCGACGTAAGTAACCTAACGTTGTCTCCCGAAGGGTGGGAATCAGGCAATCCACTGGTATTTAACGGCTCGTTGAGCGCGACTCAACTTCGCGTATTAGAGCCTAGCTCGTTCGTGTTTACTAAAAATGCATCCTACCCCAATGTGCCTTTGCGCTGCATAAATACCGGCTCAGGTGAGCAAAGCTGTGATATGACGTTTGTCGATGCAGGCTTTGAGTTTATTGGCTCACAAACAACCGATAAATTCTTACCCGATCAACTGTCTCAGGTTAATTTCAGTGGTGCGAATTTGCGTGCAGTACAAAATGATGAGGGTGTGTGTAAGGCCTTGTTACAGGGGGAGCAAGATATCACCTTAGGCGTGACATGTACCTCGCCTAATGTGTGTTTAACGTCCTTTGGGCCAGTGGATACCAGCGTTAATCCAGGGGGGGAGTCTACCGGTAATATTAGCCTGACATTTGATGAAGATGGTATCGCGTCTTTAAGTTCGCTTAGTTACGCTGATGCAGGTCGAGTGATGTTACGCGCTGAAGCCCAGATAAGCGGCGTGACAGTGACTTCTGGCGAAGCCAGTGTCGATGTGGTGCCATCCAGCTTGGTATTATCAGTAGCTCCCGCGTCTTTACTTTATACCGACAGCGATTTTAGTCTTTATCCTTCTACTGTTGATAGTGATTCGTATCCTGCCGGCGAAGAGTTTACCTTTAGTATTACCGCATACGGGGCAATAGGGGATACGCCTTTACTTAACTACCAGCCTGGTGAACTGCAAATAGCGCTGGAGCGAATGTTGCCCTTTGAGACAGCAGGGGCCAACGGCACGCTGACGTATGGTGAGTCGGGCGAAATATTACTCAGCATACAGAGCAACCTGACTAAGCAATTTATTAGTACCGCTGCTTTAATGTTTGCAGGTGGGCAATATAGTTATCAGGCGAATTACAGTGAAGTCGGTGTCGTACGAGTGGACGTACGTGACGCTGATTATTTAACCGATAACAATAACCCAACCAGTATTATTAGCAGCGGCGGGACACTAACCTTGGGGGAATTTAGGCCTGCTTATTTTGATGTAAACGTGCTTACGCCTCCAGAATTGACTAACCAGTGTGATAATTTTAGCTACATGGGCCAAGATATTGAATTTTCACCTGCAACACAGATAGAACTGTTAGCAATGAGTGCGTTGGGCAGTGTGACCAAAAACTACGCCAATGGTTATTGGCGTTATGACCCAGATCTGCTAAATGGTGTATTGATTGAAGACGCGTCTATTTACGGATCAACCACTCCAGCAGTGACACGTGTGACTTATGAGACAACGGCCGTTATCACCGAGCCAGTCAACTTTGATGGCATAACCTTAATTGAGTTGCCTGACGCGCGTTTTAAATACCAGAAAGTCGATGCAAGTTTTGCCGCTTACGCTTTGCTTGAACCCTTTGCTGCCACAATCGATATTCGCTTGTTAGACACATTTTTAAGTGCTGACAATAATGTGTGTTATCAAAGTGATTATCCCGTATCGGGATGCGAAGAGTTTAGGTTAAATGATATTTCTGGGCCTGATGTGATCTTACGCCACGGTCGCCTAGCCCTTGAGCCTAATTTTGGTCCAGAGACTGACTTTTTAGTGGTGCCAGTTAAGGCAGAGCATTATCTTAATGGGCGTTGGCAATTCAACCCAGAGGATAGCTGCACAGCAATTGATTTAACCGAAAGTGCAGGGCAAATTGTACTTACGGCGGAGGGCAGTATTGATATTACCGGTGATATAGATTCGGTGTCCAGCTCAGGTGATTTGGTTAATGGTGTGTCAATAGGGCGTTTTAATTTCGCCTTGTTAGGGAATGCTTCAAACAATGGTCCAGGCGCTGCCGGTGTGGTTAAGGTAGCTTTAGATCCAAGTGCAAACATGCCTGCTTGGGCAGAATATATGAACTTTGATTGGAATTCTGATGGTTATATTTGCGCCAACTCAATTCAGTGCCCAAGCGCCTCAATCGAACTGGATGAGCCTTCATCCGTCATGACGTTTGGGATATTTCGCGGCAATGACAGGATCATTCATTGGCGCGAGGTATTTAATTAACGCAATAAAATAATTTTCTTTGTTGAGGCACTTTTAACAAAATGAATGGTCTCAACAAGATCACATTTTTCATCAGCGAAAAATCTGCTTTTGTCTTTTTTTAGCGCATTAATAAAATATTCAGAGCTAAACCTCTATTAATCTAAGGTTTCTGCATTTTTTATTGCGTCAAACGAGGTGTTTACTTGCCCAATACGAGGGGCATTGGTAAAGTTAGCGGATTATCTCTCTTATCAAACAGGTTGCGGTTTTTCAATGTTCAAAAAGCTTCGGGGAATGTTTTCCAACGACTTATCTATTGACCTCGGTACAGCAAATACTCTTATCTATATTAAAGATCAGGGAATTGTATTAAATGAACCTTCGGTTGTTGCTATTCGACAAGAACGTGCGGGTGGTCCTAAGAGTGTTGCGGCTGTCGGTGGTGAAGCAAAACGGATGTTGGGTCGTACTCCTGGCAACATTAAAGCCATAAGACCCATGAAAGATGGCGTAATTGCTGACTTTTACGTGACCGAAAAAATGCTCCAGCATTTTATTAAGCAAGTGCACGACAACAATTTTTTACGTCCAAGTCCACGGGTACTCGTTTGTGTTCCTTGTGGCTCTACGCAAGTAGAGCGCCGCGCTATTCGTGAATCAGCACTTGGCGCCGGGGCTCGTGAGGTCTATCTAATTGATGAACCAATGGCTGCAGCGATTGGTGCGGGCTTACCTGTATCAGAAGCAACTGGTTCGATGGTAGTCGATATTGGTGGTGGTACCACAGAAGTGGCGATCATTTCACTAAACGGTATTGTTTATTCATCATCGGTACGTATTGGTGGTGACAAATTCGACGAAGCCATTATCAGCTATATTCGCCGTAACTTTGGTTCACTGATTGGTGAAGCAACGGCTGAGCGCATTAAGCACGAAATTGGTGCTGCTTACCCGGGTGAAGAAGTTCGAGAAATTGAAGTTCGTGGCCGTAATTTAGCTGAAGGTGTACCTCGTGGTTTTACCTTAAACAGCAATGAAATTCTAGAAGCCTTACAAGAGCCGCTTAGCGGGATTGTTTCTGCTGTCATGGTAGCGCTAGAGCAATCGCCACCTGAATTGGCATCGGACATTTCTGAGCGTGGCATGGTGCTTACCGGTGGTGGTGCTTTGTTGAAAGATTTAGATCGCTTATTAATGGAAGAAACCGGTATCCCTGTTGTGATTGCCGATGATCCTTTAACGTGTGTAGCACGGGGTGGTGGTAAAGCATTCGAGATGATCGATATGCACGGTGGCGATTTATTTAGCTACGAGTAACCCCAACCAAAGGATATTAAAAAAGCGGCGTTAGCCGCTTTTGCACTTCATATGAACTCGATTTTTCTGAGTGGGCCATCATTACAAATAAGACTGGTTGTCGCGTTAGCGCTGTCGGCTGGTTTGATTGTGTTTGATCATGTATTTGACGGTTTTGCGACCACTCGTGTTTACCTCAATTCTGTCGTTAGCCCAATTCAATATTTGGCTAACTTACCCAGTGAAATGCTTAATGCCAGTGCGAGTCGCTTGGTATCCCACCAGCAGTTAGTCGAAGAGAATGCCGAGCTGCAGCACAATGCTGTTGTGCTCAACGGTAAGTTACAACGTTACACTATGCTGCAAGAAGAGAACGACCGTTTGCGTCGTTTGCTGAATACGCCGGTGCGTGGTGATATCCGCAAAGAAGTGGCGGAGTTAATGGCAGTAGATAACAATCCTTATAGCCACCAAATCGTCATTGATCGTGGTGCGATTCAAGGGGTGTATGAAGGTCAGCCGGTCATTGATGACCAAGGTATTGTCGGACAAATTATGCAAGTGGGCTCAACCAACAGTCGGGTTTTGCTTATTTCTGATGTAACTCATGCCATCCCCGTGCGAGTGGCGCGTAATAATATCCGTATGATTGCCTCTGGTTCTGGTAGTTTGGATGATTTAATCATTCAACATGTTCCTCATAGCGCCGATATTCAAGAAGGTGATTTGTTGTTGTCTTCGGGGCTAGGTAATGTGTTTCCTGAAGGTTATCCGGTGGCTAAAATCACTTCGATTGTGCGTGATGAAGGTCGACCTTTTGCCCAAGTGAATGCCCAGCCCGTCGCACAACTCGATAGACTGAAATATTTACTCTTATTATGGCCGAACAATCTAGTGGGGCCTGAGCAACAAAATCAGAGTACAGACCAATGAAATTAAGAAATAATGCAATCGGTCTAAGTATTATAGTGGCGTTAGTGTTGCAGATTATGCCCATGCCTAGCATTGTTGAACAGTACCGACCTGATTGGGCGTTTTTGGTTTTAGGCTACTGGGCGCTCGCGATGCCGGAACGCGTTAACGTAGGCGTCGCCTTCATTGTCGGGTTAGTACTCGACTTGCTATTGGGCACCAGTATTGGTGTGCACAGCTTCGCCATGAGCTTAAGCATTTTTGTGCTTGCTGCCAATTACCAACGTTTGCGTAATTATTCGGTGTGGCAACAAGCGATCGTCATTGGGATTTTGTGCGCGCTGTATAACTTAGTCGTTTTTTGGTTGATACATTTATTGACCGACATTTATTTCATGCTTACATACATGTGGCCCGTTGTTACCTCAATGGTAATTTGGCCTTGGATATTTTGGTTATTACGTCGGGTTCGTCGTCAATTTCGTTTGAGCTGAACCCCACCAGACATCAGTTATGCTTATTTTAGCTTCTCAGTCACCCCGTCGCGCTGAGTTACTTAGTCAAATCGGTGTGCCGTTTACCATCCTTAGCGCGGATATTGACGAAACGCTGTTACCTACTGAAACCCCCAGTATTTATGTGCAGCGACTGGCTGAGCAAAAAGCGCAAGCCGGTTGGCAAGCGAGTGCACATCTTGCTGACAAACGACTCGCGTTAGGAGCGGATACCGTCGTGGTTATTCATGGTCAGGTACTGGGTAAACCTAAAGATTTTAGTGACGCCAAGCACATGTTAAACCTACTTTCAGGGCAACAGCACGAAGTGCTGACCGCGGTTTCTGTATGCTCGGGTACGCGACACGACAGCGTATTAGTGCGTACCCAAGTGACATTTTGTACACTTAATGACACCCTGATACACCACTATTGGGAAAGCGGCGAGCCCAAAGATAAAGCCGGCAGTTACGCCATTCAAGGTATAGGCGGCAAGTTCGTCACCCATATAAACGGTAGTTATAGCGCCGTAGTCGGGTTACCTTTATATGAAACGAATCAACTACTATCCCGGATGAGCGAAACCCATGAGTGCTGAACTACTAATTAATGTTACCCCCTCTGAATCCCGAGTTGCGCTTATCGAAAACGGTATTTTGCAAGAAGTTCATATAGAACGTCATACCAAAAGAGGTCTGGTGGGTAATATTTATCGCGGTAAAGTCAGTCGCGTTTTACCTGGCATGCAAGCCGCCTTCGTCGATATTGGTTTAGATAAAGCGGCCTTCTTGCATGCATCCGATATTGCTATTCACAGTGAAGTAGAAGATGAGGTGTCATCTAGTCATCTTGAAAAGCGCGATATTCGCGAGTTAGTTCGCGACGGCCAAGACATCGTCGTACAAGTCGTCAAAGATCAAATTGGTACCAAAGGTGCCCGCTTAACCACTGACATTACTATTCCGTCACGTTATTTGGTATTTATGCCCAGCGTAGAGCACGTAGGCGTATCTCAGCGCATTGAAGATGAAGAAGAACGAGAAAGATTAAAAGGCTTAGTGCAGGAATATTGCAGTAAAAATGGTGGCTTTATTTTACGCACCGCAGCTGAAGGGGTGAAAGCGCAAGAATTGCGTCAAGATGCCGATTTTTTACGCCGTTTATGGGAAAAAATCCGTTCGCGCATGAAGAAAAAGACCCATATTTTATATGAGGATTTACCCTTAGCACGTCGGGTATTGCGCGACTTTGTGGGTACCGAGCTTGACCGAATTCGTATTGATTCTAAATTGTCGTTTCATGAGCTTCAGCAGTTCACCCGCGAATATGTACCTGAGTTACACCGTTTATTGGAATATTATCCGGGCGATCGTCCTATTTTCGATTTGTACGACGTTGAGAACGAATCCCAACGCTCTCTTGAGCGCAGAGTTGATTTGAAATCTGGCGGCTATTTGATTATCGACCAAACCGAAGCTATGACCACTATTGATATTAATACTGGCGCATTTGTCGGCCACCGTAATCTCGAAGAAACTATTTTCAACACCAATATTGAAGCAACATCTGCGATTGCACGTCAGTTACGGCTGCGTAATTTAGGCGGCATGATTTTAATTGATTTTATCGATATGACTGACGCAGATCATAAAAGGCGCGTTATCCACAGCCTTGAGAATGCAACTAGCAAAGATCGAGCTAAAATAAATATACACGGCTTTACCGCGCTGGGTTTGATTGAGATGACGCGCAAAAGAACGCGAGAAAGTTTGGAACATATCTTGTGTGGTGAGTGTCCAGTATGTAAGGGCCGCGGTTCAGTAAAAACGGTCGAAACAGTTTGTTTTGAGATCATGCGTGAAATAGTACGGGTTAACCGAGCCTATGAGGCAGATAAATTTGTCGTATACGCAGCGCCTTCTGTGGTCGAGGCTTTGTTAGGCGAAGAGTCACATATGCTAGCTGAGCTAGAAGTCTTTGTATCCAAACAGATTAAGGTGCACACCGAGTTGCTATATAACCAAGACAAATACGATGTGGTAATGATGTGAAATCAGGCTCTTTTTATGCCGCTTACTTCATTAAAAAACTATGGTCTTGCGCCGCTATTTTGTTGGTGCTGGTGGCTGTGGCGATTAGCGTTGTGCGCTATTCTTTACCATACATGGACGGTCAAAAGCATCGCCTAGAACAATGGATAGAAGGCCAATACGGTGTTGAAATTAACATCGGTAACATCACCGCTCAGTGGAAAGGCGCAGGCCCTGCCATTGTGTTGGAAGACTTACAATTGGTGCAAAATGCTCAATCCCCTCTTAGTTTAGATATCAAAAAAACCGTGATAGATCTTGATTTTTGGGGATCAATTCTAGCGCGTCAAATTCGCTCTCAACGTTTTGATTTAAACGGCTTAAACGTCAAGATGGATTTAACCTTGATGCAAAAAGAAGGCAGTGATTTCCCTGTCGTTTCAGCGTTAAAGCAGTTATTTCTAGAACAGCTACAGTCGTTTTCAGTGAGTGACAGTCAATTCGAAATCATCACAGATCACGATCAGCAAGTGGTACTCGTTAATCAATTGCTTTGGAGTAACCAAGGCAAGCATCACCAAGGCGTAGGTGAGCTGCAAGTGGAAGAGTTGGCCCGCAACTCAGCCTCGTTCACGTTAGATTTACGTGGCGATAAAGATTCACTCAGCGGAACATTTTACGCCAGAGCGCAAGAGGTAGATTTATCGCCTTGGATTAACCAATGGCTGGCCACGCGTTATGATCTGGTAGAAAGTCGCGGTAATTTTGTTGTCTGGGCCAGCATTAAAAATGGTGCATTCAAAAACGCCCAATTAGATTTGGCTGATAGTCGTTTCGTATGGCAAAACCAAGATGCAGAAATTAAGGCTGCAATATTAGGCGGACAGCTCAACGCTGAGCCAAGCAAAGACGGCTGGATATTCAATCTATATGACTTTGCGTTGCAAGCCAATGAACGAAAAGTGACTTCGAATTGGTATGGAGAAGTGAACCGCCAGGGGCAAGTACATATTCAAAATGCTGACAAGGTAAACTTATCGGCCATTATTCCTTTGCTGCCATTGGTGCTCGACCCAATGGATTACAGCCAAATAAATGCACTAGAGCCCAATGCCACATTAAACAAATTCAATGTGCAGTTTGATAAAGTCGATACCTTTGCGCAAATGAATATTAGTCAAATTAGTTGGCAACAAAGCGCTCATATTCCCGGTGTTGATAACTTGGAATTGGATGTGAATTGGCACAATGACAAGGGACGAGTGCAAATACGCGGACGTAACTCCCAATGGAAGTTAGACAATATAGTCGATAGAAATATTGAGTTCCAAGCGGTGGATATTGATATGTTTATCGAATCCCTCGAGCACGGAGTCACGGTGCACGTACCGCAACTTAAATTGGAAAGTGACTGGTTGAATATCAATCAGCATCTACGGTTTGAAAGCGAAAATGGCTTCTTGGCGCTAAATGGTACGGTAGGCGGCCTTGATATGGCTCAGGTGAATAAATTGTTCCCTGGTGATGTGATGGGCAAAGACACCAAAGCCTATTTACAACGTTCGCTCAAAGCGGGTCGGGTAACCGGTGCAAACGTCTTGTGGAACGGCGAACTCAGTCAATTTCCCTATGTGAATAACGACGGGGTATTTCAAATTACGGTTGGCGTTGAAGACGCCGCCATGGAATTCGCCCCCGATTGGCCTCAATTAACAGAGTTGGCTATACAGTTACTGTTCGAAAACCAAGGTTTGTTTATGCAGGCCAGCAAAGGTAAGTTGCTAGACGTTAGCTTGTCTGGTTTATCCGCAGACATACCCAACTTGGATGTGGGAGCAATATTAACCATAAAGGCTAATGGCTCCGCGCTTGGGTCACAAGTTACCCAGCTGATGAAGCAAAGTAGCCTCGCGGATAGTCTCGGTAAAGTATTGGATGAAGTGCAAGTCAGTGATGGTCTCAGCGTAGATTTAAATCTGGTCATTCCCCTTTCAGGCAAAGATGTGGTAGCAAGTGGAGTCGTGTATCTAACTGATAACCGAGTGTATGTGCCTCGGGTTGATATGAACCTTACACATGCCAAAGGACAGGTAACCTTTAAAAATGAAGTGGTAGATTTAAGCGGTTTACAGGCGCAGCTTTTTGATCAAAACGTCAAAATAGATTTTACTGGACGTCAACGTAAAGAAGGTTATTTAGCCAATATCGATTTACAAGGAAATTGGCAAGTCAAACCTCTCGCTCAACGGTTTATCCCCGGTTTAACGAGTTACATAGATGGAGCGACACCTTGGCAGACTAACGTCAAGTTAACCTTGCCAGAAAACGGTTTTAGCTATCAAGCAAGCCTTATTAGTGGCTTGCAGGGTGTGGGTTCGCAATTGCCTGAGCCATTAAATAAAACAGTTAACCAGAATAAACCACTTACATTAGAAGTGCGCGGGGATGAAACCGCCTCAACCGTCAATTTGAAATTAGGTTCTGAGGTAAAATTTGATGGGGTGCTGCCTTACGAGACTATGCAATTTTCTCGTGCTCATCTTGCCATCGGTGAGTCGATTGAACGGACCATGGGTGTTGGCTTTAGTGTGGCGCTTAATATGCCTACTGTTAATATCGATCATTGGTATCAAGCGATTTCGTCCCTGATCCACGGTTTTTCTGACACAGAGAACACGCCGATTTTGGGCGAGCCACAACGGATTTTCCTTAATGCAAGTAATGCCACTGTCGCATCTCAGCAACTAACTGACTTAGAAGTGGTGACCAAAAATACCAGCGATAGTTGGGATATTAATCTTAATGCTAAACAAGTACGTGCCGATCTGACCTTCTATAAAGACTGGCTAGCGAAAGGCCTTAATGTATCTGCAGATTATTTAGATCTGGCCGGTTGGGAACAGAGCGAAACCAAATCCGTTGCGTTCTCGCCTAAATTGGAAACGTTACCGCCGATAGAGTTTTTATGTGCTCGCTGTCGTTTCGAAGATAAAGATCTCGGCCGAATAGACTTTAAGCTATCGAGAGCGGCGAACGGTATGCATATCGATTCTCTGCGATTAAATAACGATCACGGATTATTTTACGCCAGTGGCGATTGGCTGTTTGATCAAAACGGCAGTGAAACTAAGCTAACCGGCGAGTTTAGTAGTTCTGATTTTGGCTTGTTTCTAAAAGGCTTCGACTTCGACTCAGGTATCAAAGATTCAAAAGCCTCATCCAAGTTTGACTTAAACTGGCATCGTGCACCTTATGAATTCGATTTAGCCACTTTGAATGGCAATGTGGATTGGCGCCTTAGCGATGGATACTTAACCGAGGTAACAGATAAAGGTTCACGAATATTCAGTTTGCTGAGTTTAGAGTCTTTAGTGCGTAAGTTACGCTTAGATTTCCGTGATGTGTTCGCACAAGGCTTTTTCTACGACAAGATGAAAGGCTCGTTTCAAGTTGCCCAAGGAACCGTAGATACGCGAGACACAGTGGTCGACGGTGGTGCGGGGGAAATCACTATGAAAGGGTATACCAATCTCAACACCCGAGAGGTTAATTATAATATCGCATTTGCCCCCAAGGTGACATCGAGTTTGCCATTGATTGTTGCTTATATGGTTAATCCAGCGACTGCATTGGCAGCCCTCGCGCTCGATCAGGTGTTAACTTCGGCTAAGGTTATATCCAATATTAAGTTTTCGTTAACGGGTACCTTAGATAATCCCAAGTTAGAAGAGCTTGAACGTGACAGTAAAGAAATCAGCCTACCGGCCCAAACTGCACCCACAACAAGTGGTTCGCCCAAAGCCGGGCTTGTTTCTGACCCTAGCGGCCTCAATACAAATATAAAATTCCCGCAAGATATTGATCAAGAGCGCATCGCGCTGGAGGTGTCAGGTGGCTAAACTTATGGCTTTACAGATGACGTCGACACCAGACGTCACGCAAAACCTCGATTTTGTAGAAAATCAACTTGCTAAACTGGTAATAACAGAGCCCACATTAGTGGTCTTGCCCGAATGTTTCGCCTGCTTTGGTGGGGGTGATAAAACCCAGCTGCATATTGCCGAATCCCTGGGTGATGGTCCGATTCAAACTCGCCTAATGCACATCGCAAAGCAATACGCCGTATGGTTAGTCGCAGGCAGCATGCCACTCAAATCTACTCGTTCTGACAAATTTACCGCTTCGTGCTTATTAATTAATGATGCAGGTGACCTGGTAACCGAATACCAAAAAATTCATTTATTTGATGTGCAGGTAGCGGATAACACGCAAACTTACTGCGAATCTCGTTATACCCAAGGGGGTAACAAGATTGTCAGTGTCGATACGCCTTTTGGGCATGTAGGCTTAGCCATATGTTATGACGTTCGCTTCCCTGGATTATTTCAGGCCATGGCTGAACATAAGGCCCTTGACGTTATTGCGTTACCTGCTGCCTTTACCCAAAAAACAGGCCAAGCCCATTGGCAATCCCTATTGACGGCACGCGCCGTGGAAAATCAGTGTTATTTAGTGGCGGCGGGTCAGACTGGTATTCACGTCAATCAGAGACAAACCCATGGTCATTCCTGTATTATTTCCCCTTGGGGTGAAACCCTAGCTGAAATACCGCAGTCGGTGGGTATGATCCATGCTCAGCTAGATCCCACTATACTTAATAGAATTCGCCGGGACATGCCGGTCTATGCCCATAATAAATTCAGGAGTTACCTTGTCTAATCTGGTTGAACAAAACCTGCTTACTGCCGCTAATCTCGACAGAGAACATCTCGCTTCGGCCCTAGATGCTATTTATCAACACGATAACGACTTCGCCGATCTTTATTTTCAAGCGAGCCAGCACGAAACGTGGGTGCTAGAAGATGGCATTATCAAAGACGGTAGCTACAACGTTGAACGGGGCGTAGGGGTGCGAGCTGTTAGCGGTGAAAAAACTGGATTCGCCTACTCTGATGACATCAACCCTGAAGCGTTAATGCAAGCGGCTAAGGCCTCGCGCAATATCGCAAGTGTCGGTGGCAAACACAAAGTGACAGGCCTAAAAAGTAGCAAGTTTGCCCCTAGATACCATGCTGACAATCCAATTTTAGGCATGCAAGACGAAGAAAAAATAGCCTTACTACGCGCCGTCGACAGCTACATCCGAAAACAAGAATCGGCTCTTAGCCAGGTGGTTGTGAGCATCAGTGGTGTTTACGAAGAAGTATTAATCGCGGCGACCGACGGTACTTTTTGTACCGATATTCGCCCCCTCGTGCGTTTGAATTGCTCTGTGTTAATGGAAAAAGACGCGCGTCGTGAGCGCGGTAGCTCTGGTGCCGGTGGCCGTTATGCTTACGAATATTTTTTGAGTCAAGAAGACGGACGCCCGCTGTATGAACAAGTCGCCGACGAAGCAATTCATATGGCACGGGTTAATATGCGGGCCGTCGCCGCACCAGCAGGTCAAATGCCCGTTGTGTTAGGCAGTGGTTGGCCTGGTGTGTTGTTACACGAAGCTGTAGGGCACGGTCTAGAAGGTGACTTTAATCGCAAAGGTGCATCTACTTTCAGCGGCCGCATGGGTCAACAGGTCGCATCAACAGGATGTACGATTGTTGATGATGGTACCTTGGCGAATCGTCGTGGTTCTTTGTCGGTAGACGATGAAGGCACACCGAGCCAATACAATGTATTAATCAAAGACGGGATTCTAACCGGGTATATGCAAGATAAACTCAATGCCCGTTTAATGGGGGTTAAGCCAACAGGCAACGGTCGCCGAGAATCTTATGCGCACTTACCTATGCCGCGTATGACTAATACCTATATGTTAGGCGGGCAGTATGAACCTGAGGAAATTATCTCGACCATTAAAAATGGTATTTATGCGCCTAATTTTGGTGGGGGACAAGTCGACATCACCTCTGGTAAATTCGTTTTCTCTACCTCTGAAGCGTATTTGATTGAAAATGGTAAAGTCACCAAGCCTATCAAAGGTGCAACGCTTATTGGAAATGGCCCAGAGGCTATGCAGAAAGTCTCTATGGTGGGTAATGACCTTGCATTAGATAAAGGTGTAGGGGTTTGCGGTAAAGACGGCCAGAGCTTACCTGTGGGCGTTGGTCAACCAACACTGAAAGTTGATGAGTTAACTGTGGGCGGTACTGCTTAGTTTCTAACGAGCGTTTTACTTTCTTAATAATATAAAAATGGCGCGAATTTTGAACTGACCCCCAATAGTTGGACATTCCAATTACTGGGGGTCTTTTTATGT
>TARA_R110001632_G_scaffold40314_1_pt1 | contig 135870 bp, 130 predicted proteins | sample TARA_R110001632 | Tara Oceans TARA_R110001632 (sample SAMEA4398266) | marine metagenome | biome: Polar Biome; feature: [SRF] surface water layer (ENVO:00010504); material: water (ENVO:00002006), including particulate matter (ENVO:01000060) such as... | depth 5 m
GCGAGGGCGTATATTAAGGATCTACAGATTTTGTGCAACCCTTTTTGCCAAAAAATACGCATTTAATTCAAGTAATTCTTAAAACAGTAAGGATCGATCAATTAACAAACAATAAACAAAGAAGTCGACCACTTACTAATCAATATTCCATCATTAAAGCTCTTTTTTAATCACTTCCCAATCTACATTCGGAGAACTAAGCCCATGCCCACCAGCATAACCTGAGCTTTTCGGCCCTTCCCACCCTTCTAGTGATGAAGATTCTAGTTTGTAAATTTCAACTTCTAAAGGATGGCAAGTAGACAATGGGTCTTTGGCATCTGGACCCCACAAATCGACAGATAAATCACCACCAGGGCAGCACGACAAAGCACACAACAAATCTATCTCTGCAAAAAACTCTAAATAATCACCTTTCTTCGCAGGACAAGCTTTCATGAAATACTTGTCCTCATCATTAAGACCGGTGCATTGAAAAACATTTAAAACATCATGCACATCAAACTCGGTTAGCCCAAAAGGCATTACCGCCCTCACTAGATTTGAATGACAATGAAAATCAAAATCTTCTCCTGTTAAGAGCTTATTAACATAAGGGTCACAGCGTGTCCCTAATAAATCATGAACTCTCCCCCCCTCAGCATCTTGACCATAATCCGCAAGACTGTCGTCTATTATTGTTACCATTGGACGAAGGAATGGAAGCGTTGACCAAAGACGATCATGAGTACTGACATGGGCTCTTTGCAATTGACGACTACGAGACGCCCACATACGTTCACGAGGGTCATGTTTGTTCCACATATTGAAGTCCCCCACTTGCGGCCCTTCTGAAACACGAATACGAAAAATATGACCAGCAGGAACTTCCCAAGCTTTTCCCGAACGCATAGGAATTTTAATGGTATCCACTAAGGTCCGCTTGGCTTCAGTTCCTTTCAGAGAATTATAAAACGCCTTATCTACAGACAACTTTGACCCTGGACCTGCTCTGTACGCTGCTTCCACATTACTCATCACCGACTCCACTTTGTTTAATATTTGACTTAGGCTAGTGAAACTGGAAACTCAAATAAAATGATATTATTTAAATATACATGACAAATACTAAAGTGAGTTGATAATGGGTCACCCCTATACGGCACTACATACCTTTCATTTAGCGGTTCGTTTTCAAAGTTTAAAATGCACCGCTGATCATCTGCATTTAACAGAGTCCGCTGTTAGCCATCAAATTAAGCGACTAGAAACTCAGCTGGGATATACTTTATTTTATAAGTCAGGCCGACAGCTCAAAGTCACATCTGAAGGGAAACGACTATCCTCAGAATTATCAGCCTCTTTTGATCACATAGATCAAGTACTGTCAGACCCCGCCAATACACCCATCAACGCTATTACGATTTATTGCCTGCCTTCGCTCATTGAGTTTTGGTTACTTCCCCGCCTATTAAAGTTTAAAGAAACGCACCCCAACTCTGAGCTGGTCATTAATTACCACTCGTCATCACCAGACTACTTGGATGAACACAGCCTTCGTATTGGCAGCCATGAAAAAGATAAGCACTCTCCTTATGTGCGCTCCAAAATTCTATCCGGGGAAACCATCCCTGTCTGCAGCCCCATTTACATGAAGCAACATCAATCTTTTTCCAGTAAAGATTTACTAGAAGCAGATTTGCTACATGATCATACGGAACTGAGTTGGAAAGATTGGTTTGTCCTTCAAGGGCTTGCTTTAAATAAACCACCTCAGCTTTTATATGAAGACTTCCATCTATTAAAAATGGCCACTGTTGCAGCGCAAGGGATAGCGCTTTGCCCAGAGGCACTTATACAGAATGATTTAGAGGACGGAAGATTAATTGCACTGTCGACACAGAGAGGAAATATCGGTCGCTATTATGCAATTGAACGCAATAAATACGCCGACACAGGTATTAACACGCTAATTAAGCACCTTATTTAAAACAAAAAAGCCCTCTAATCTTTCGATTAGAGGGCTTTAAAAATCAGTAGTTAACTAAATGTTAACCCAACCACTTTCTCGCGTTTTGAAATAAACGCAACCATGGTGCTTGCTCTTGCCATTCGCTTGGATGCCAGCTGTGCTGAACAGTACGATAAACACGCTCAGGATGAGGCATCATGATGGTCACTCGACCGTCTTCCGAGGTTAACCCTGTCACGCCTTGCGCCGAACCATTTGGGTTAAATGGGTAACGCTCAGTCACTTGACCGTAGTTATCCACATAACGCAATGCAATCTGAGAAGAAGACGCCAATGCTGCCATATCTTGCTCATCACGGTATTCGGTTTGACCTTCGCCATGCGCTACAGCGATTGGCATACGAGAACCTTCCATTCCCGCCAGCAAAATAGAGTTCGATTTCTGAACTTCCACTTGTACGAAACGAGCCTCAAACTGTGCAGATTCGTTACGAATAAACTTAGGCCAATGACTCGCACCAGGAATTAACTCATAAAGGTTCGACAACATCTGACAACCATTACACACACCCAGTGTAAAAGTATCAACACGCTTAAAGAAGGCTTCAAACTGCTCGCGAGCAATCGGATTGAAAAGGATAGATTTCGCCCAACCTTCACCAGCGCCCAATACGTCACCGTATGAAAATCCACCACAAGCCACTAAGCCGCTAAAACCATCAAGCGTTATGCGACCTGATAGAATATCACTCATGTGAACATCAACAGGTATGAAGCCGGCTTTATGAAAAGCCGCTGCCATTTCGACTTGACCGTTAACGCCTTGTTCACGTAATACGGCAATCCTTGGTTTAACACCCGAAGCAACAAACGCCGCTACGATGTCTTCGTTTTGATCAAATCGAACATCAGCAGACAAGCCTGGATCTTTTGCATCCAACAAATTATCGAATTCTTGTTGTGCCGATTCTGGATTGTCACGCAACGCCTGAACACGGTAACTCGTTTCAGACCAAACACGCTGCCAATTAATACGCGTCTCTTCTAAGACAGTTTCGCCAGCAAAACGAACACGGATATTGTCATCATCAGAAAGTGTCGCAATAGGAGAAACTGTAACACCTACTTTTGCGTAAGCCGCAACAATGCCAGACACATCAGATTCATTCACCTGCACCACCGCACCAAGCTCTTCGCTAAATAATGCAGGCGCCAGTTGAGCACGATCAGAAACTGTGTCATCTAGATCAATATTAAGACCCAAATGGCTAGCAAACGACATTTCTGTCAGAGTCGCAAACACACCACCGTCAGAACGGTCATGGTATGCCAACAACTTACCTTCAGCATTTAGCGCCTGAGTGGTATCAAAGAAGCCAGCTAAAGTCGCCGCATCGTCCACATCTGGTGTTTGCTGACCCAGCTTGTTGTAAACCTGAGCAATAACCGAGCCACCAAGACGATTCTGACCTGCACCCAAATCAATCAACAACAAACGCGTATCGGCTTTATTTTGAAGCTCTGGTGTTAATGTTTTACGAACATCAGAAACCGGCGCGAACGCCGTAATCACCAAAGACAATGGAGACGTCACGGCTTTTTCTTCGCCGTCTTCTTTCCAAACCGTTTTCATCGACATGGAATCTTTACCAACCGGAATAGCAATGTCCAATGCAGGACACAACTCCATACCCACCGCTTTCACGGTTTGATAAAGCTTTTCGTCTTCGCCTTCATGGCCTGCCGCCGCCATCCAGTTTGCGGATAACTTAATGTGACTACGTTTAGTAATGTGCGCAGCTGCCAAATTAGTTAACGCTTCACCAACCGCCATACGACCAGACGCTGGTGCATCAAGCAAAGCAATCGGCGTACGTTCGCCCATAGTCATGGCTTCGCCTGTATAACTATCTAAAGATGACGTTGTAACCGCCACATCCGCCACAGGTACTTGCCAAGGACCGACCATTTGATCGCGAGCTACCATACCGGTAATCGAGCGGTCACCAATGGTGATCAAGAAATTTTTGCTCGCCACCGTTGGCAAACTTAATACGCGGTTAGCCGCATCCGCCAAATCTACATCCATTGCAGTAAAGTCATCCCCTGCGATAACCGCTTTTGTTGCTTCACGATGCATTTTTGGTGCTTTGCCAAACAAAACAGACATTGGCAAATCAACAGGCTTATTACCGAAGTGCTCATCGGCTACTTCTAAATGCATTTCTTCTTTGGCTTCCCCCACAATTGCGAACGGACAACGCTCACGCTCACAAATAGCCGTAAACTCTGCGACGCGATCCGGAGAAACCGCCATCACGTAACGCTCTTGCGATTCGTTACACCAAATTTCTAACGGTGACATGCCAGGCTCATCGTTAAGCACCTTACGCAAATCAAAACTGCCACCACGCTCACCGTCTTTTACTAGCTCAGGTAATGCGTTGGACAAACCACCAGCACCCACATCGTGGATAAAGCTGATTGGGTTATTGTCACCAAGCTGCCAACAGCGGTCGATTACTTCCTGACAACGACGTTCCATCTCTGGATTACCGCGCTGTACAGACGCAAAATCAAGATCTTCATTGCCATCAGCAGACGCCATTGAAGACGCCGCACCACCACCAAGACCGATCAACATGGCAGGTCCGCCCAGTACAATCAGCTTAGCGCCTACTTTAATTTCTTTTTTCTCAACGTGCTCACGACGAATATTCCCCAGACCACCCGCCAACATAATTGGCTTATGGTAACCGCGCACTTCTTCTTGAGATGCGCCTTGGATTTTTTGCTCGTAAGTACGGAAGTAACCTAATAAGTTTGGACGACCAAATTCGTTGTTAAACGCCGCACCACCAATAGGGCCTTCGATCATGATATCCAAAGGCGTAACGATACGAGAAGGCTTGCCGTAGTAACTCTCCCAAGGTTGTTCAAAACCAGGAATTTTAAGGTCAGATACCGTGTAACCACTCAATCCTGCTTTTGGTTTTGAACCAATCCCCGTCGCGCCTTCATCACGAATCTCACCACCAGAACCCGTTGCCGCACCAGAGAATGGTGAAATGGCCGTTGGGTGGTTATGCGTTTCAACTTTCATCAAGATATCGATGTTTTCTTGGCTGAAATCGTATTCACAAGAACCCGGCGCTGGAAAAAAACGTCCCGCAAAGTTACCTTCCATGACCGCTGCATTGTCTTTATAAGCAGACAAAGTGCCATCAGGGTTGTGTTCGTGAGTGTTCTTAATCATTTTAAACAAAGAACGCTCTTGCTCTTCACCATCAATGGTCCAAGACGCATTAAAAATCTTATGACGACAATGCTCTGAGTTTGCCTGCGCAAACATCATCAACTCGATGTCAATTGGGTTACGCCCAAGCTCAATAAAAGACTCAACAAGATAATCAATTTCATCTTCAGCAAGAGCGAGACCTAGCGTTTGGTTTGCCTCAACCAACGCAGATCGTCCACCACCAAGTACATCAACACTCGTCATAGGTGCAGGCTCTGCATGAGAAAACATATCAGAAGCGTCGCTTAATGCCGAAAGTACGCTTTCTGTCATGCGGTCATGCAACATCACCGACAACAAATCTAACGCCTCAAGCGTTAATGGCTCAGAGCTATGAATAAAGTATTCCACGCCACGTTCAACGCGAGATACGGCCGCAAGGCCACAGTTATGAAGAATATCGGTTGCTTTCGATGACCAAGGCGAAATCGTTCCTAAACGAGGAACCACTAAAACACTTTGATCCGATGAACTGACTTGGGAGGATTTAGGACCGTAGGCCAAAACACGTTGTAAAACAGTTTCCTGTTCAACAGTAAGCGTTTGATTATCAGCCAGCTCCACAAAATGGAGAAATTGAGCATCGACATCTGTAACAGTAGCGACAGATGATTGCATATTGGCTAATAACTTTGCCTTGCGAAACGCCGATAGCGCAGCGGAACCATGCAGAGTTAGCATGTTGAGTATTGCCTCACTTGGTAGTTTTGGGGAAATGGTGCGGGTATTTTAAATCAATGAAGCAAATAGAGGCCAGCAGAGTATGAATTTTCTACACAAAATGAACGAATAAACTGCCTAAATCGCCTTTTTTGCCCGTTCTTTAAGTTTCTTTTTCTGCTCACGGCGATATTGGAAGAATTGCGTCAGTTGAGTAGATGCCTTTTCCGCCAATACGCCGGATTCAACATTCACTTTATGATTAAGGAATGGCGCCTCAAAAAAACGTCCCTGACTTTCAACAACACCACTTTTAGGTTCCATCGCTGCATAAACAACACGATCAATTCGGGCATGAATCATTGCTCCTGCACACATAGAACATGGCTCCAGCGTCACATATAAGGTTGCACCAGGTAAACGATAGTTCTTCATTTTTTGACAGGCCATACGAATCGCTTGAATTTCTGCATGCGCCGTCGGATCGCAAAGAGAAATCGGAGCATTATAACCCTCGCCAATAATCTCATCGTTCAACACAATAATGGCACCCACTGGGATTTCATTTTCAGACGCCGCTTTCGTAGCTAACTCAAGCGCCCGTTCCATCCAGTATTGATCTTTCATGCTTGATTTACCTCAAGGCGATTATTTTGTCTTTCATACATAATTGCCTTTAATACATAACCCGCTCTACACTAAAATCTAACGCAATGATAAATAAAAGGAGTTCTGTTTATGAACACAGTGGCAGATCTAATGACAACAGATTTAATCACATTAAGGGAAAATGATTCTTTGGCGAAAGCCAAAGCATTAATGCACGAAAAAAACATTAGAAACATTCCCATCATCAACGATGAGGGAGAATGCGTAGGCATGCTAACCCAGCGTGAATACTTACGTCATGCTTTTCACCTAGTTAGCCAATTTGGCACGCAACACATATCCAAAAAAGAACAACAAACACCGATTGCCAACGCCATGAACAAGGACATCTTAACCATTAGCCCTGAAACAGAATTAAGCATGGCTGCCGAGTTCTTCATTGAAAACAAGTATGGATGCTTACCCGTTATTCAAAACGACAAACTCGTCGGCATTCTCACACCTGTAGACTTTGTTAAACTTGCACTCAAAATGCTAAATGAGTCTACTTAAGCTAAGCCTGCTCGAGATACTGATTAGAGCCAGAGGATGCAATTTGCGCCTCTTTCTCTAGTTTCACATCAATCGCTTGCACGCCAAAATCCGTTTCTGACAAAAGGAAGCTAACCGCTTGCCCTTTTCTAAGCGTTTTATGACCATCACAAGCAATCGATTTGTAATGAACAAAAACATCGCTGCCTTCTACTCGCTTAATAAAGCCAACGCCTTTTGCGTCATTAAACCATTTAACCTTTCCCGTTAATCGTTCCATAACCATTGCGCCTCTTTTTTTTATTTTTATTAAAGTAAGCGTAAAGTCAGAAACCAAAAATGGCTTCTGACTTCTATTTATCTACAAAGATTCAATACGAATTTTTTGCTCTTCTAGCTTGTTCACTGCCAACTGCAAATCATCACACTTAGCTCGTTCTTTTTCGACCACTTCTGCTGGCGCTTTCGCCACAAAACTGTCATTAGAAAGTTTGCCTTGTATGCGTTGTAGTTCTTTGGACGTTTTATCAATTTCTTTTTGCAAGCGAGCCAGCTCAGCATCTTTATCAATCAAACCCGCCATTGGCACCAATACTTCCATATCGCCAACCAATGCTGTTGCCGACATAGGCGCGTCATCTCCTACTTCCAGCCAAGTTACAGTATCCAACTTCGCTAAGGTTTGCAGGAAGGTTAAATTGGCATCAAGACGAGCTTTATCTTGCTCTGAGCCATTGCGACACAAAACAGTCAACGGCTTAGCAGGCGATATATTCATTTCGCCGCGAATATTACGAATGCCTTCAATCACGCCTTTTAGCCACTCTACATCTGCTTCAGCCTGAACGTCTTTTTTATTTTCATCGGCCGCTGGATATTGAGCCAACATAATCGTCTCACCTTCGACGCCTGCCAAAGGCTTCACTCGTTGCCAAATTTCTTCGGTTAGGAAAGGCATCATTGGATGAGCCAAACGCAAGAAAGCCTCTAGTACGCACACCAAAGTACGGCGAGTACCCGTTAACTGAGCGGCCGTTGCGTTCTCATCCCAAAGTACTGGCTTAGACAATTCCAAATACCAATCACAGTATTCGTGCCACATAAACTCGTAAAGTGCCTGTGCTGCCAAATCAAAACGGTGGGTATCGAAAGCGCGGTTCACGGCATCTTCCGCATGTTGTAAGCGAGAGATAATCCATTTATCCGCAAGAGACAATTCTACTTCTGCGCCGTTTTGGCCACAGTCCTGATCGTCTGTGTTCATCAAGACATAACGCGTCGCGTTCCAAATCTTGTTACAGAAGTTGCGGTAACCTTCTAGACGATTAAGATCGAATTTGATATCACGACCACCGGATGCCAAAGAGCAAAGTGTGAAGCGTAGCGCATCGGTACCATAAGCCTGAATTCCTTCAGGATAAGTTTCGCGTGTATTTTTCTCCACTTTCGCCGCCAAGCGCGGCTGCATCATGCCGGTAGTGCGCTTGCTAACCAAAGATTCAATATCAATGCCGTTAATTAAATCCAGCGGATCAATAACATTCCCTTTGGATTTAGACATTTTGTCGCCACGTTCATCACGAATAAGACCCGTAATGTAAACCGTCTTGAACGGTACTTTATCGGTAAATTTCAACGTCATCATGATCATTCTGGCCACCCAGAAGAAGATAATATCGAAACCCGTTACCAATACATCAGACTCACTGAATTCTGCGAAGTCTTGCGTTTCTTCTGGCCAACCTTGCGTTGCAAAAGTCCATAGCGCAGAAGAGAACCACGTATCCAATACATCTTCATCTTGAGTCAGCTCAATATCCGCAGCAAGATTGTATTTAGAACGCACCTCAGCTTCGTCTTTACCTACATAGAATTTGCCATCCACATCGTACCAAGCAGGAATCTGATGCCCCCACCAAAGCTGACGAGAAATACACCAATCGTTAAGATCACGCATCCAAGAAAAATAGGTATTTTCCCATTGCTTGGGTACAAATTGAATGTCACCGTTTTCAACCGCTTCAATCGCCGGCTTCACTAGACTTTCAACAGCCACGTACCATTGCTGCGTCAAATAAGGCTCAATGACCGTATTACCACGCTCACCACGTGGCACTTTCAACTTATGATCCGCAATTTTTTCCAGTAGCCCTAGCGCATCAAAATCGGCGACCACCGCTTTACGTGCATCAAAACGATCCATGCCGCGGTATTTTTCAGGCGCTTCATCATTGATGGACGCATCGTCCGTTAAGATATTAATCAACGGCATGTCATGACGCTTGCCCACTTCATAATCATTAAAGTCATGAGCGGGAGTGATTTTCACACAACCGGTACCAAATTCTTTATCTACGTATTCGTCAGCAACGATAGGAATCCGACGACCAACCAATGGCAGTTCAACGAACTTACCAACAAGATCCGTGAAACGTTCATCGTCTGGCGCAACCGCCACAGCGGCATCACCAAACATGGTTTCTGGGCGTGTCGTTGCAACAACAATGTGATCCTTACCATCGGCTGTTTTCACACCGTCTGCCAATGGATAGCGGAAATACCACATGAAGCCGTTCTCTTCTTCCGAGATAACTTCCAAATCAGAAATCGCCGTGTGTAGCACTGGGTCCCAATTTACGAGACGCTGGCCACGATAAATAATGCCTTCATCATAAAGACGAACGAACACTTCCTGAACGGCAGAGGACATGCCGGGGTCCATTGTGAAGCGCTCTTTATCCCATGCAACAGAGTCGCCCAAAACGCGCATTTGATCTGAAATGGTTCCGCCAGACTGGTCTTTCCATTCCCACACTTTTTCGAGAAATTTCTCACGACCAAGATCATGACGGGTAACATTCTGAGCCGCCAATTGTCGCTCAACCACCATTTGTGTCGCGATACCAGCGTGATCACTACCTGGCTGCCATAAAGTTCGGCTGCCTTTCATTCGCTCACGACGAATCATGGCATCCATTAAGGTATGCTGAAAAGCATGCCCCATATGCAAACTACCCGTGACGTTCGGTGGTGGAATCATGATAGAGAAAGGAGAACCGTTGCCTTGAGGGGTGAAATAGCCACCCTCTTCCCAACGTTGATAAATAGGCTGTTCAATACTCTGAGGTTGGTAGGTCTTTTCCATTATGGTGTCTTAAAGCTCTTATGTAGCGGTCAATTTGAATTTAGGGAATTATAACGTGTCATAACAAGATAAAGAACAACACGTGCACAATTAGGCCATCAGTGAGAGAACCAGTCTGATAACTAACTGTTAATGGCTTATTTACTCTTTTTTCGTCATAGCGCCAGCTTCGTGCAACGCTTGCATCACTTCTAACACCAACTCTGGTAAACGCTTTTCAAGTACGTCAGCGATTGTTTTGGCAATAAGTTCTTGCGATACATTGGATGAAGTAAGCATGTCCGCGGGTGCAACCGCCTCGACTTGAGCATCGTCATCTTGCTCACTTTCGTTTCGAGCTTGAGAACCATCAAATGACTGCGTCAAATGCATTTCCTGACCAGCAGAAAAAGGCGTTTGATCGGCGACAATATCCATCAAAATTGGAATGTCATCTTGATTGCGCAAAGCAGACATCAATGTTTCTTCATCTGGCTCGTAAATACCATCATCATGCTGAGTGGCTAAATCTGACATAGGAAAAACCAATATTAAGAAAACAAAATACAACGATTAAACATATATTATTGTTCAACCAATCATTCATAGCCTTCAACTTTCGCACTGAAAAACCCAAAAGTCTACCCCATCCCAACGTAGACAAAGCACTCAACATCGCAGAGATAAAAATAACACTTTGATCGGGCTCGCTTTCCTACTAAAAATAGCCATAAAAAAGCAGCGATAAAAAATTACCACTGCTTTTAAAAGAAAGTTATTTATGACTAAATAATTCAGCCACTTGTCCCTTAATAATTAAGAGACTTTACCTAACAAATAACGCGTCAGTAGAGCAACAGGTCGACCACTTGCTCCTTTCGCTGCGCCGCCCGTCCATGCCGTACCAGCAATATCCAAATGCGCCCAAGGATAAGACTCAGTAAAACGAGACAAGAAACACGCTGCCGTAACAGAACCGGCTTCAGGACCACCAATATTGGCGATATCCGCAAAGTTACTGTCCAGTTGCTGCTGGTATTCTTCGTCTAACGGCATTTGCCAAATTTTATCCGCCGCCGTCTGACTTGCAACCTTCAGCTCAGTTGCCAACGCATCGTTATTGGCGTACATACCAGAGTTCACACTACCTAGCGCAACCACACACGCGCCGGTCAATGTCGCAATATCCACAACCGATTTAGGTTTGAAGCACTCGATATAAGTCAAGGCATCACACAACACCAATCGACCTTCTGCGTCGGTATTCAAAATCTCTACCGTTTGACCAGACATGGTCTTCACAATGTCACCAGGCTTAGTCGCACGACTACTTGGCATATTTTCTGCGGCCGCAATCACAGCGGTAAAGTTCAACTTAGGTTTTAGCTCACAAATGGTTTTCATGGTACCGAACACACTGGCTGCGCCACACATGTCATACTTCATTTCGTCCATTTTCGGGCCAGGTTTCAATGAGATACCACCCGTATCAAAGGTAATACCCTTACCTAATAACACATGAGGTGCATCACCTTCCTCACCACCGCGATAATTCATCACGATCAAGTAACTTGGCTGATCGCTGCCACGACCCACAGACAATAGGCAATGCATGCCCAGCTCATCCATTTTAGTTTCGTCTAGCAACTCAACACCAATACCGTACTCTTCGCCCAACTGCTGAGCTTTTGACGCCAAATAACTTGGTGTACAGACGTTTCCGGGCAGATTACCCAACTGACGAGCAAAAGCCGAACCACTCGCTGTTGCTGTACCAATGGCTAAAGCTGCTTCATCAGTGCCTTCTAACAACAAAGTCGTCACTTTAGTGGCTTTTTCTGCATCGTCTTTTTTGAAGCCAAGGAAGTTATAAAAACCTTCGTTTAGCCACTGTGCAACCAACGCAAGAACATCCGATTGAGAGCGACTCTTCAATACCAGCCCAGCGCTTGCTACCGCCACAGAGGCAAATGGCAAACCTTTAATTTGAGCCGCAACCGCCGCCATCACTTTGCGAGCATTCATATCGCTCAACTGTACATCTTTACCTATACCGACCAACAATACCGCCTGAGCAAAGTCTTGCGTCACACCCGGTAATAACAAGGTCTGCGCAACGCCCGCTTTAAATACGCCGGTTTCGCGTAATTGGGAAACTTGCCCATTGGCATTTTCATCTACCCAAGCGGTGGATTCAGAAAAATCCCCTTCGCTAGGAACAAATACAACAAGCAAATCAGCTTGCACTGTGGATAAGCGATCAAATAGCGCCATGTTCATGAAAAAACCCTCAAAAAATAACTTTTTAAAAAAAACTGGATAATGTCCTTCTTACCACGAGATAATGGGGGCTTTAGATGTGTAATCAACTCTACGCTTAAAAAGCAATATTCATCCAGAGGTGACCTTGAGACTATTCAGATACTTAGCGAAAGAAGTGCTAGTGTCAACAGCTGGTGTAACGCTAATACTACTACTCGTTATTCTAAGCGGTCGATTCTCCAACTATTTAGGACGTATTGCCGAAGGTAAAATGACCTTTGAATTTTTATTCGTCATTCTTGGTTATCACATTCCCAGCTTCATTCAGATGATTTTGCCTTTGGCTTTTTTTCTCTCTCTCTTGCTGGCTTTTGGGCGTCTATACATAGAAAACGAAATGTCGGTGCTGTTTTCAAGTGGCGTGAGTAAAATCAAGCTTGCGGGTTATACACTAGGAATAGCCTGTATCATCAGCCTCACCAGCGCATCGATCAATTTTTGGCTCGCCCCTTTCAGCGAATACCGTGCAGCAGAAGCCTCACAGGAACAAAACCAACTGTCTGCCTTCGATTTTCTCATTCCCGGTCGATTTGAAGGTAATGGACAACGCACCATTCACATAGACAGTTTCACGCCGAATGAAGGCTGGATGAACCAAATATTTTTATCGGATGTGGTTCGCAAAAAAAACGTTAGCATTCCAACACAAACATTCGCCGCCTACGCAGAACAAATACGCGTCAGCTCAGAAGACAATCAAAACTACCTTATCTTCAAAAATGGCACCCGCTACGAAGGCAAACTAGGGACCGCAAATTATCGCATCACCCAATTCGATACCTATGCAGTCCGCATGGCAACCAAAGACAATAGCGTCATAGACGAGCCTTATACCAAAAGCACATTGAGCTTAATCAAAAGCACAGCCCTTTTAGACAAAGTAGAGCTGCAATGGCGAATTTCATTGGTTGTCGTCATTCCGATTCTTGCCATCATTGGACTGTCACTTAGCCAAGTTAACCCAAGACAAGGTCGTTTCTTTAAAATGTTACCCGCTATTATTTTAATGATTCTCTACATCGCCCTTCTAATCTGGGGGAGAACGGGTCTAGAAAAAGGCAAACTCCCCATTCAACTCGGCCTGTGGTGGATTCATGGCGTCTTTGCACTTATCGCGGCGGCACTGTTCATTCAATACAATCAAGTCTTTGAGCGTCGCAAAGCCAGACTTCCCGAAGTCACAGACTCAAATGAGTAACGGATATGAGTAAAATAGATAAATACATTGCCAGTAGCGTTCTATGGGCATGCTTAATTGTCGCGGTGGTACTGCTGGGGTTAGATTTTGCCCTGACATTTATTGAGCAGATCAAAAAAGTAAGCGACACCTACACGATTCAATCCTTACTACAAGTCATCATGTATCGCCTACCCGGAAAGCTGGCAGAGTACATTCCCATCGCATCACTCATAGGCACACTAATGGGCTTAGGCACACTTGCTGCGACCTCAGAACTCACCGTAATGCGAGCCGCAGGCATGCCAATTTGGCGCATCGGCTTCGCGGCCTGCCAACCAATTTTGGTGGTTTCTTTATTAGGCATGGGGATCTCTGAGTTTGTGGCACCGATGGCAGAACAAAAAGCCAATTTAATCGAAAAATTTCAAGGTCAAGAAAGTGATACCTTCTCTCTTACTGGTGGAGTATGGCTAAAAGCCGATAGCGATTTTGTTTACATAGACGCCGCCGACGCAACAGGAAAACTGTACGGGATACAAATTTTCTCACCAAACGAACAGCAATTAAAATACATAATAAAAGCCACCAGCGCACAGCATGTAGATGGTTCATTATGGCAACTCAATGATGTAACGCAGACTATATTCGCGCCAGATCATATTGAAACAAACAAAATGAAACACTCAGACTGGAATATGAGCATCAAGCCAGAACTCCTATTTCTTGCTTCTCAAGAGCCCGATACATTGTCCCTTAGCCAACTAATGAGCTATCAACAGTACTTACGCCAGCAAAAACTCGATGCCTCGCAATATGAATTAGAGTTTTGGATCACAGCCCTTCGCCCAGTCGCATCCCTGGCTCTTGTTCTCGTCGCACTGTCGAGCGTGTTCGGACCGCTGAGATCATCCACTATGGGCGGTCGCATATTTTCAGGGGTTATTATCGGCTTGGCATTTCAAAATGCGCTAAACCTATTTGGAAGAATGAGTGTCGCTGTTAATTTCCCACCAATCATCGGTGTCAGCATCCCTATCCTCATCTGTTTATTAGCTGGCATAATACTAGTAAGGCGCAGAGGTTAACCAATGCACCTTACCTCAATCAAGAAACTATAAAACGAGCGATCCTCGCCAAGGCTTCTTGCAATCTAGGGCCATCACAGGTGTAAGCAAAGCGCACATATTTATGCGCATCCTTGATACCAAAATCGGCTCCTGGCGTTAACGCCACTTTCTCTTTTTCAAGCAGCGCCAAACACCAAGCCATGGCATCCTGAGTGACTCCCGACACATCCACATAGACATAAAAAGCGCCGTGCGCGGGTGCAACCACAGGCAATCCAATATCCTGCAAACCTTCAAGTAGAATAAGTCTGCGAGCATTCATTGTTTGACGACGCACTTCACACTCAGCCAACACATCCGGTAAAAACGCACGAACCGCAGCGTGTTGAGACACGCTTGGTGCAGAAATATACAAATTTTGAGCCAGTTTTGTGGCGCCTTCAATAGCCCATTCCGGCACAACCAACCAGCCTAATCGCCACCCTGTCATCGCAAAATACTTAGAAAAACTATTAATAACAAAAATATCGTCATCAATAGAGAGCGCCGAAAAATCCTCACCTTCGTAAACCAAACCTTGATAGATTTCGTCCACCAACAAATGACCACCAAGCTCACGAACTTTTTCCCATGCCTCAGAAATGTAAGCTCTGCTTAACACCGCGCCCGTTGGATTAGAGGGCGAAGCAAGCCAAAGTCCTGCCGTGCTATTGCTCCAATTGTCCGCTAAGGCACCCAAATCCATTTCAAAGCCATTACAAGCGTTAGTTTCAACCAGCTTAGCTTTCGCGCCAGCTTGAATAAGAAAATGGCGATTACAGGGGTAGCAAGGATCGGGCATCAGAACATCCTCAGCGGGATTCACCATGAGCGACGCCATTAACAACAAAGCCCCCGATGCACCAGGCGTGACAATAATTCGTTCCGGCGACACCTCAACCTGATAACGAGTACGATAATAATCACTAATAGCACATTTCAGCTCAGGCAGCCCTGTAGCAGAGGTATACCCAGTTTTGCCCTGTTGAATTGCCAACACTCCGGCGTCTGCAACGCCCTCTACCGCTACAAAGTCAGGCTCCCCTATTTCAAGGTGGATAACATCCTCACCTTGTGACGCCAACTCTTTCGCCCGCGCCAGAATCGCCATCACTTGAAACGGGGCAATTTGCCCAACTCTTTCTGCCAATTTATGCTTTTTCATCCCGCTTTCTCTACCTAATTCAAAATTTCGTGACATTTTGCGCAAAAAATGTGGTTAACCATCACATTATCTGGTAAGTTTCCGGCCGAAAATAAACCACCTAATTTTATCGTTTACAGGTTACCACAATGGAAACCTGCGAAGTGAGGCAATGCGTATGCCAAAAATGAATCCTGATTCATTAATGAAAGACTTCACTCCTTATGTTGCTAAGGATGGCGAAGAATACATGAACGAGAACCAGTTGGCGCACTTTAAGAGCATCCTACTCAACTGGAAACAAAACCTTATGGAAGAGGTTGACCGTACTGTTCACCACCTTAAAGAAGAGGCCGTGAACTATGCCGATCCAAATGATCGAGCCAGTCAGGAGGAAGAATTCAGCCTAGAACTTCGCGCTCGAGATCGCGAACGTAAACTGGTTAAGAAAATCTCTCAGACTGTAGAATTGATCGATGCAGACGATTATGGCTACTGTGAAGAGTGTGGCATCGAAATCGGCATTCGCCGCTTAGAAGCTCGCCCAACAGCCACCATGTGTATTGATTGCAAAACACTGGCTGAGATCAAAGAGAGACAAATCGGCGGCTGATATTCAGTGCTTAACCGCAGCGTCTAACCACGCTAACCCAGTGTCGACTCCGTATCGCGGCCGTTTTGCGCCTTCGCCAACCGGCCCACTCCATTTTGGCTCGCTAGTCAGTGCATTAGCGAGTTATTTGGATGCGAAAAAATATCACGGCAAGTGGATCATTCGCATCGAAGATGTTGATGGAACACGCTGTAAAACCAGTTTTTCCAAGCAAATCACTGATACTCTAAATAGTTACCACCTATTTTCTGACGAAACGGTTCGAGTTCAAAGCCAGCATACTGAAATGTATGAACAACTACTGTCTGTACTCAGGAAGCAGCAGGCTATATTTCCATGCAACTGCACACGTCAATCTCTCGCTCAACATAATGGCGGTCACCCGTTTGTATGCGAAAGCTCGCTAGACCAGCCACACTCATGGCGATTAAAAACCAGCCTTGCGACTTATCAATGCCAAGACAGCATTCAGGGCACACTCCGCTTTACTGACGATCTGAAAAACAATTGCCCCGTACTAAAAAGAAAAGACGGCTATTTTTCTTATCAACTTGCTGTGGTGATCGACGATCACCAGCAAAACATAACCCACCTAGTCAGAGGTGCGGATTTAATCGACACCACCGCTCAGCAACTCCATCTTTACCACTTGTTTGGATGGACGCCGCCAAGCATCTGTCACATCCCTCTTATTACCAATCACTCAGGCGATAAAATAAGCAAACAGAATCACGCCAAGCCGATTCAGGACAATAATTTATCGACACTACTGCGCGCGCTGCATTATCTAAAGATCGACCTTGTATCACCACCATCCATCGCTGAGGCATTATCATTAGCTATCGAGGCATGGGATCCAAACAAACTGAAGGGAATGAAACACCTGTCTTTAGAAGAACAAGATCTACACTTCATCTAAACCACCTTTTCTGCACTTCACAAAATTCAGTATCGGTACATCTCGACCAGCAAGCTTCTGTATGTATAATCGTTACACTAGTTACAAGAGGTGACAATTCATGCACAGCATTATGATCATTTGCCCAGATAATTCCCCACTTAAAGAGTCCGAAAAGTGGCTATCTCGGTATGGCTTTCAAGTAAACATCAGCAACACATTAGAACAAGCCAATAAATACTATGAACTGTCTGAGTTTCACCTACTCCTTATTGACCAAGAAGCTATCAACCATATAGAAGCCAGCAGCGCGGAGCTCCCTAGCGCCCCGCATCGCATTATCCTTGATGCAAAGCCTAGCCTTAGTATAGGAATCAACAGCATGGCGCAGGGAGCAGCGTATTACCTTCCCCTGCCAACTGATTCCAAAACACTACTCAAACACGTAGTAAATGCACTAGAACAAAACGACCACCCTGATCCTGCCTCCACTCAAGACCAAACACCACAGGTGTATTTTTCCAACACCGCAAAAGAAGAAAGATTAACGCTCGGCACACAAGGAAGCGGAATTATTGGGCAATGCCCTCCAATGCAAAGCCTATTTAGCGATATGAGAAAAATAGCAGGAACCGATGTAACGGTATTGATTCGCGGCGAGTCTGGAACAGGTAAAGAACTGGTCGCAAAAGCACTGCACAACTTAAGCCAGCGCCACAATCATCCCATCATCAGCGTTAACTGTGCCGCCATCCCCGAAAACCTCATTGAATCAGAGCTTTTCGGTCATGAGAAAGGCGCATTTACCGGCGCCAACTCATCCCATGACGGCCTAATTTACGCCGCTGACAAAGGCACCTTATTTCTCGATGAGATAGGCGAACTACCACTAGAAGCGCAAGCGAGACTATTACGCGTACTTCAAGAAGGCGAAATACGTAAAGTGGGTGCCACCCAATCAACCAAAGTAGACATTCGATTAATTACAGCAACCCATAGAAATTTAACCAACATGATCCAACAAGGGCTTTTTCGAGAAGATCTATACTATCGTCTTTATGTCATGGAACTACTACTTCCCCCCCTAAGAGACAGAGGTGACGACATCTCGATGTTAGCAAAAATACTCTTGGAGAAAGCCTGCCAAAAACACAGCAAACCAATTTGCAACTATACCAAGACTTTCGATAAAGCCATTCGCTCACATCGCTGGCCCGGCAACGTACGAGAGCTTGAAAACGCCATAGAAAGAGCCGTTATTCTCAGCCCTCCTGAAAAAATAGAAGCTGCCAACCTCAAACTTGCCAGTCAGCAACCCCCAAACAACACGACAAACCATTCACCAATGTCGGACACCGATAACAAAAACTTAGTGGGGACAACGCTAGACGATTACTTCAAACATTTCGTACTCTCGCACCAACACAAGATGACGGAAACACAACTTGCACATTCTTTGGGCATATCAAGAAAAAGCCTATGGGAAAGACGACAAAAACTCGCCATACCCAAAAAAGTAACAGCAGAAAAGTAACACTTGATACTAAAATACCCAAAAAAATAACGCAATATTGTAAAAAAAGTGTACAGTATTTTCTCAAACCTTAACAAAATCAGCACTTTATTGTTTTTGGCACAACAAATGCCTTATAGATGGTACAACGATAATAAGATTGACCAAGAATAAAAATAAGTTAATCGTCGTATGTAGGTTCTTAACAATAAAAATAACAAGTAGGAACACTGTGACCTCTTCAAATAAAAATAAAAATTTGAGGTCATGGATGGAAAATCGCTTTGGATAATTGATCTTTTTAGATATGCAAGCCTTAGGGCGATGAAAACGATGCAATAATAAAAATAAAACCTGAGTAGAACTGCAGAAGCAGCACCCACTTTGTTTTCGGAACTAGTATCTTCATGTATCCAAAGCGATTATTTTATTTACTGATCAGTAAATAATTAATCGCTTCACATTCTCTTCTACTTCAACACACCAAATTAGTTCATATTACCTCATACATGGCCATTATTCGTGTAACTTTAAGTCCATCACGTGTAGAATGTCTTTATCGTTAACTTTAAAATTTGTTGTCTAATGCTTACAGGATTAAAATCTCTGGTACGTAAAGCTACCTCTCTGTTTGCCTCACCACAGGCTCAGACTTACCCTATTATCATCCCTCGCAGCGATCACAGCTTATCTCGCCAAAATTTAAGCCCCAATGCCGTAAAAGTATTATATCGCCTAAATAAAGCTGGCTATGACGCTTACCTTGTCGGCGGCTGCGTTCGAGACCACCTCATCGGTATTGAGCCAAAAGACTTTGATGTCGTAACCAACGCGACACCCGAAGAAGTTCACACCATTTTTTCTAACTCAAGACTCATTGGTCGTCGGTTCAAATTGGTTCATGTGACCTTTGGCCGTGAAATTATTGAAGTCTCTACATTTAGAGCGGGCGCATCCCAAGACGATGACAGCGAAAAGCAGCAGCCACAAGAATCTCTAAAAGGTAAAGACTCCGCGCGATCTGCCCATGGCATTGTATTACGCGACAACGTATATGGCAGTATTGAAGAAGACGCAGAACGCCGCGACTTCACTTTTAACGCGCTGTATTACAATGTCCAAGATTTCAGTATTCACGATTACTGCGGTGGCCTAAAAGACATAGAAGACAAACAGATTCGTATTATTGGTGACGCTCGTCAGCGCTATCAAGAAGATCCTGTGCGTATGTTGCGTGCGATTCGCTTCGCCGGAAAGCTCGGCTTTGAACTTGAAGCCAAAACAGCGGCACCGATCAAAGAAATGGCGCACCTGCTAGACCATATTCCGCCAGCGCGCCTTTTCGAAGAAGTGTTAAAACTTATGGGCAGCGGCAACGGTATCCAAACCTTTGCTTTACTCCGCCAATATGGTCTATTTCGTTATTTATTTCCCGACACTGACGCTTTACTTAAAAGCGGCTGGAAACGCGATGATATCGATCCAGAAGCCTTTATCCTTCAAGGCCTAAAAAACACAGACGATCGCATACAAAGTGGCAAAACGACAGCACCTTACTTTTTATACGCTGTACTACTGTGGCCAAGCGTCGCGTTACGCCATGACGAATTTCAAGCGCAAGGTATGCCAGCGACGCCTGCACTGCACCAAGCTGCGAATATGGTATTAGACAATCAAGTCGCATCGACCGCCATTCCACGACGATTTTCAACACCCATGCGTGAAATTTGGGACATGCAATATAGACTCCCAAAACGCTATGGGAAACGTGCCTTTTTGCTACTAGAACACCCTCGCTTCCGCGCTGGATTTGATTTCTTATTAATAAGAGAACTCAGCGGCACAAAATTGGATGGCCTAGGTGACTGGTGGGAAGCTTTTCAGCATGGTTCAGAAAGCCAGCAAAGAGAGCTCATCAAAAACATTGATACTCACGCCAACGACAAAGAAGGCCCAAAAAAACGCCGCCCACGTCGTCGCAGAAAAAGTAATGGCAATAGCATAAGTGCAAACACGCCAAGCGAAACATCTGACGAATAAGAGGATGCGCTGTGATACAAGCTTATATCGGCCTCGGCAGCAATCTTGACAATCCAATGGCGCAACTTGATCGCGCCATTAAAACCCTAAAGAAGCACGATCGCTTAAACGCTTTGCGTGTTTCTTCTATTTACGGCAGCAAACCCGTTGGTCCTCAAGATCAACCAGACTACATTAATGCCGTCGCATCATTCGAAACCGACCTAACCCCTATTGCTCTACTCGACATATTACAAAGCATAGAACAAGCTCAACGCCGAGTAAGAGAACGCCATTGGGGTCCGCGCACCCTTGATTTAGATCTGTTATTGTACGGGTCAGAAAAAATACAATTACCTCGACTAACTGTACCGCATACCCACATGCTAGAAAGAGGGTTTGTCATCAAACCACTCAACGATCTTGCACCTAAGATGCGCTTAGAAAATGGCAAAACCGTTACCGAGCAGTTACACCAACTTGATACCAGCGATTTGGTTCTTATCAAAGAAGAATAAACTATGTATTCAGATAACTCACAAAGAAAGCTTACCAAGCCAGTTACTTTATCTACTCTCAAAAAGATGAAAATTGATAAAGAAAAAATCACCTGCCTCACATCCTATGACGCGTCATTCACCAATGTCATGAATGTTGCTGGCGTTGAAACCATTCTTGTTGGTGATTCCTTAGGCATGGTCATACAAGGCCAAGACAGCACGCTTCCTGTTACTATTGAAGACATGTGCTATCACACAGCGGCCGTGAAACGAGGCAACACCAATGCCTTCATCCTAGCCGACATGTCGTTCATGAGTTACAGCAAACCTGAGCAAGCACTCGACAATGCCGCAAAACTCATGCAAGCCGGTGCGAGCATGGTCAAACTAGAAGGCGGAAGCTGGCTTGCCGACACTATAAGACTATTAAGCCAACGCGGCATTCCAGTGTGCGCCCACTTAGGATTAACCCCTCAGTCTGTGCATAAATTTGGCGGCTATAAAGTTCAAGGCAAAAGCCAAGAAGCCGCTGATTTATTACTGAAAGAATCTCTTGAACTGGTTGAAGCAGGCGCTGACATCTTGCTTTACGAATGCATCCCAACCGAGCTTGGTAAAACACTAACCGACGCCGTTCCTGTACCGACCATAGGCATAGGCGCTGGACACCACACTGACGGCCAAGTTTTGGTAATGCACGACATGCTCGGCATTAACTTAGGCCACACACCAAAGTTCGTCAAAAACTTCTTAACCGATGGCCGTAATGTCACAGAAGCCTTTGAAGCCTATGTTAAAGAAGTCAAAGACACGACATTCCCAGGACCAGAGCACGGATTCAAACAATGAAAACTTTTCACACCATCGCCGAACTTCGTGCTGCCCTGAAAATAGAGCGTCTACAAGACAAAAGCATTATTTTTGTGCCGACCATGGGCAACTTACATGACGGACACATGTCACTGATTCGTCGAGCTACCGAAGAAGGCGATGTGATCGTTTCCTCTATTTTTGTTAATCCAATGCAGTTTTCTGCAAACGAAGACCTAGAGCGCTACCCAAAAACGCTTGAAGAAGACAAACGCGTCTTACAAGCAAATGGCTGTCATTATCTATTTGCACCCGATGCCCTAGAAATGTACCCAGATGGCAAACGTAGCCAAACTCAAATTGAAGTCATTGGCCTATCCGATATCCTTTGTGGCGCATCACGCCCAGGGCATTTTGTTGGTGTCTCTACCGTAGTGACCAAATTGTTTAACATTGTTCAGCCAGACTGTGCCATATTCGGCAACAAAGACTTTCAGCAATTAAAAATCATTGAAGACATGGTTCGAGACCTAAGCTCTAACGTACGCGTGATCGGTATCGATACTGCGCGCAATGACGACGGCCTTGCTATGAGTTCACGCAATGGCTATTTAACCAAAGAAGAAAGGCACATCGCACCGACGATGTACCAAACCTTGTTATGGGCGAAAGAAGCCCTAATAACAAACAGTGCGAGTCACGAGGACATCCGCGAACAAGCTCTACAGAAGCTTGAAGCGGCTGGATTCCGTCGTGATTATTTCGAAATCCGCGCACAAGATAATTTGCAAACACCGTCAGAGGAAGAGAAAAGCCTAGTCATTTTGGCTGCGGCATACCTAGGAAGCGCACGCTTGATCGATAACTTGCGTGTAGAACTTGCTTAACTCACTTTAAGACCGAGGGAGATTGTAATGCGCTCACCCACAGAACTAACAGCTTGGAAAAAGTTGGCCGACCACCAACAAGAAATGAACTCTGTTGAGATGAAATACTTGTTTGAAGCAGACCCAAAACGTGCTGAGAAATACACCACTCACGCGGTAGGCTGGACTCTTGATTACGCCAAAAATCGCGCCAACGAAAAAACCTTATCTCTACTCACAGATCTCGTAAAAGAAGCCGGACTAGAAAACGCCATCAAAGGTATGTTCAGCGGCGCGCACATCAACAACACAGAAGACCGTTCTGTTTTGCACATCGCCCTTCGTGCTAGCCAAGCTCAAGAATCGCTCATGGTGGATGGCGTTAACGTCTTAGAAGAAGTCCGTACCACACTAAAACAAATGGAAAAATTTGTTGCGCAACTACACAGCGGCGAATGGAAAGGCCATAGCGGAAAAACCATTACGGATGTAGTTTCTATCGGCATTGGCGGCTCTTACCTTGGGCCAAAAGTGGTTGCAGAAGCTCTGACACCGTACAAAAAAGACGACATCAAAGTACACTTTGTTGCCAACATCGATGGTTCTGACATTACCGGCAAGCTAAAACAGCTGAACCCAGAAACCACTGTTTTTGTTATCTCATCGAAAACCTTTGGTACATTAGAAACCTTATCTAACGCCAACGCAGCACGTGATTGGTTCCTAAGCAATGGGGGCTCTGAAGCGTCAGTAAGCAAACACTTCGCGGCCGTTAGCTCGAACGTGAAAAAAGCCGTTGCCTTTGGTATGGCAGAAGAAAACATCTTCCCAATGTGGGATTGGGTTGGAGGACGTTACTCACTTTGGTCAGCGATTGGCTTGCCAGTAGCAATTGCCGTTGGCATGGACAACTTCTATGAATTGCTAGACGGCGCTCACCAAATGGATGAGCATTTCCGTACCGCACCGTTTGAAGAAAACCTCCCCGTTATCATGGGCGCACTTGGCGTGTGGTACATCAACTTTCACAACGCACAAACCCACGCCTTGATCCCTTACGATCACTACCTACGCGCCATGCCAGCTCACATACAACAGCTCGACATGGAAAGTAACGGCAAATCTACACTATTGAATGGCGACGGCGTAGAAACCGACACCGGCCCCATCATTTGGGGTGGCGCTGGCACCAACGGCCAACACGCTTACCACCAGTTATTACATCAAGGTACCCGCCTTGTTCCTGTGGATTTCATCGTCCCATTGGCAAGCCACAACCCAATTGGCGAACACCACACACAATTGTTTGCTAACTGCCTAAGCCAGTCGCAAGCCTTGATGGTGGGTAAAACCCTTGAGCAAGCACAGCAAGAACTTCGTGATGCTGGCACAACAGACAAACAAATCGCTAAAATTGCACCGCACAAAGTGATCAAAGGCAACCGCCCAAGCAACACCCTACTAACGGATAAAATGACACCAGCGACCGTTGGTGCCTTGATCGCCCTCTACGAGCACCGTACTTTTGTACAAGGCACGATTTGGGGCATCAACTCATTCGACCAATGGGGCGTAGAGCTAGGCAAAGTATTGGGAACCGACATCTTCAACCGCCTTGTTAGTGACAGCGACAACAGCGCACTGGATGCTTCTACCCAAGCACTGATCAAAGCGTTCAAGAAAGCTCAAGCTTAACAGCTTAATCTTTCATACAGCGCCACTAAAAACACCAGCCTCGGCTGGTGTTTTTGTTTATACTTCTCTAACTTGATACGGAGGCAGCATGGCACATATTTTATTAATAATTTTAAGCTTCATAACAATTCCATTCTTAACACTTAACGCTAACGCTACTGAATTGCCTCACGCACCTGATGGTTTCACTTGGCAACATGTAGATGAAATTAACGCCGCCTTTCTTTTGCCTGATAATTGGCATTATTTAAAAGAAAAAGATGGAGGAACTCTTGGAATATTTATAACAAAAGAAAACATAAGTATGAATGGCATATTCGATACAGGTATCACTATCAATATTTTCCCAAAAAGCATACCTGCACCAGGCCAATTAAAAAAACTAATTGAGAGACTATCAGAAAGACATAAGGTACAGACCTTAACAACATCGCATAAGCCGTTTATAAAGCTAAGTACTGAATTCAACTCTATACGCGAGACCGATAATGTAAGTATTCGAACCTTGTATATTGTCCTTGTGAATACATACACTAGAACAAGTTACCTATTTATATATGAAAGCCCTGTATCGATATGGGATGAGAATTGGCCAATTGGAAATATTATTGTTAATAATTATGCACTAGAAGAAAAACTCTAAATAGATGTGTTTAGACATAAAAAAATTAATTATTATGATCAAGCTAACCTAAAAATACAAACAACAGTTAATTTTACCAGCTATTCATGTCGTTTAAGGGATCTACCCTCTTCAACCCATACCTCGCATTCCTGCCGCCACCTTCTAAGCGACGTAAACACTCTTTCTCAACCAAGTCACCAAGATCACGAGTTGCGGTGGCTTTGGAGCTACTGGTGATGCTAATGTATTTTTTAGCGCTGAGCCCGCCTTCAAAGCCGTCAGATCCTGCATTAAAGAGTTTGTTAAGCACCTTCTTTTGGCGTTCGTTCAGTACGGTGTGTTTATGTTTTTCCCAGAATTTGGCTTTCTTCAATACAAAGTCAACTTTCTGAGCAGCTTCTTGTTGCGCCAGCAGAACCGAGTCGACGAACCATTTCACCCAGTCGGTAATATCTAAATTGAACTGGCTGGCTTTGTTCAGTCCGTTGTAATAGGCGTTTTTGTCTTTCTCTATGATGGTCGACAAGCTAAGTAATGGCGGTCGATTCAGGTCTTGAGCCAACGCCGTTTCGGCAATCGCTCGCCGTACTCGGCCGTTGCCATCATCAAATGGGTGAATAGTTTCAAACCATAAATGCGCAATAGCCGAACGTACTGGCCTAGAAAGAACGATATCTCGCTCTACTTTTAATGGGTTAGAGCGGTTAAACCAATCTAGAAATCGGCTTATTTCTGCATCGACTTGATTTGATGGTGGCGCTTCGTAATGCACTTTTTCATAACCAATCGGACCAGAGAAGATTTGCATAGGCTCTTCGGAATCTCGCCATTGACCAACTTTTAGGTTACGAGGTAGTAGACTATTTTCTTGTTGTGGAAGTACTAATTGCTGCCAATGAAACAAGGTGGCTTTTGTGAGTTCGCCAGCAAAGCCATTACGCACGTCGACCATCAAGGCCGCCACTCCTTCTGCCAGCGGATCAGCGACTCGTGTTGGAGGATTACTCAAGCCTAAAAAGTTTTTGATGGAGGAACGTACGTCTTCACGATCCAAACGCTCGCCTTCTATCTGGCTGGTGTTGATGGCTTCGCTCACCATGAGATCGATATACGCATCATACTGCAAAGTATTTTCAAGCTGACTCATTCCACCAGACAAACGCCCAGCCTCTAACACGTACCAATACAAAGCGTCTCGACATTGCGTTTCATCAAAGGTGAGGTTTGGCCAATCAGGATACTGCCAGCTGTATTTCATAGTATGAGCCGAATAAAGTAATTACTCGGTTCATGCTTTTACTCCACATTTCTCAGACATAAAAAAACCACGATGCTTTCACATCGTGGCTTTTAGAAGTCAGTCTAGTATCAATTACAAATACTGAACTTTCTCAATTTCATACGTCGCTTCACCGCTTGGAATTTTGACAACAACTTCGTCGCCTTCTTCTTTCCCAATAATGGCTTTTGCGATCGGTGAAGCGTAAGAGATTTTCTTAACCTTCACATCCGCTTCGTCGTCGCCGACTATTTTGTACGTTACCGTGTCTTCAGTATCAACATTAAAAAGTGTGACTGTGGTGCCAAAAATCACTTTAGACGATGCTGGTACAGATTTCACATCAATAACTTGTGAATCAGACAGCTTGCCTTCGATCTCTTTAATACGACCTTCAGCAAAGCTCTGTTCTTCACGAGCGGCATGATATTCTGCGTTTTCTTTTAAATCGCCATGCTCACGAGCGGTTGCAATATCTGCAATCACGCGAGGACGAACTACAGTTTTCAGGTGGTTCAGCTCGACTCTAAGGCGCGCTTCACCCTCTACTGTCATTGGTACTTTTTTCATTATTTCCCCAAGTGCAAATCTTGCAATCTTCTGACTTTCGTTTCGCCAGTTAAGCCAATCGCCAAGCTAGTCGCCTCTGCGCCAGCCAATGTTGTAGTGTAACAAACCTTACGCTGTAATGCTGTACGACGAATCACAGAAGAATCTGTAATTGCTTGCGTACCAGACGTGGTATTGATGATGTAATCAATCTCGCCGTTCTTCATCATATCAACAATGTGTGGACGACCTTCGTTCACCTTGTTGACTTTACGCACAGCAACACCGTTTTCAGTTAGGTATTTCGCAGTGCCTTCGGTGCCGACCAAGTCAAACCCTAGGTCCGCTAAACGACGAGCAACCGCAACCGCGCCTTCTTTGTCCACATCACGAACACTGATGAAAGCACAACCAGACGTTGGTAATACCGTACCACCACCAAGCACTGCTTTACCAAAGGCTTCAGCGAACGTATCGCCAACACCCATGACTTCACCGGTAGATTTCATTTCAGGTCCAAGGATCGGATCGACGCCTTGGAACTTATTGAATGGGAAGACGGCTTCTTTTACGCTGTAGTAAGAAGGAATGATTTCTTTAGTGAAGCCAAGCTCTTCCAGTGTTTTACCAGCCATAACCAAGGCAGCCACTTGCGCCAAAGAACGACCAATACACTTAGAGACGAAAGGTACTGTACGTGAGGCACGTGGATTCACTTCGATCACATAAATTTCGCCATCTTGCACTGCAAGCTGAGTGTTCATCAAGCCAATAACACCAAGCTCAAGCGCCATGTTTTTAATCATGTCACGGATGTCGTTTTGAACATCGTCGGACAATGAGTAAGGCGGCAAAGAACACGCCGAATCACCAGAGTGAACGCCCGCTTGTTCAATGTGCTGCATGATGCCGCCGATCACGACTTGATGGCCATCAGAAATACAATCGATATCGATTTCAATCGCCGCATTCAAGAAGTGGTCAAGCAATACAGGACTGTCATTAGACACTTTAACAGCGGTTGTCATATAACGATTTAGATCTTTCTCGTTATAGACGATTTCCATCGCACGGCCGCCCAATACATAAGAAGGACGAACCACCAGCGGATAACCAATCTCAGCCGCTTTCACAGCCGCTTGTTCAACACTGCGAACCGTCGCGTTATGTGGCTGTTTGTAGCCCAAACGCTGAATCATGCTTTGGAAACGCTCACGATCTTCTGCACGGTCAATAGACTCTGGCGTTGTACCAATGATTGGCACGCCTTCATTTTGCAATGCACGAGCAATTTTAAGGGGTGTTTGACCGCCAAATTGTACGATCACGCCTTTTGGTTTTTCTTTACGGACGATTTCTAATACGTCTTCTAACGTGACTGGCTCGAAGTACAAACGATCAGATGTGTCGTAGTCCGTCGATACGGTTTCAGGATTACAATTCACCATGATGGTTTCGTAACCTTCTTCGCGAAGGCCTAATGCTGCGTGGACACAGCAGTAGTCAAATTCGATGCCTTGACCAATACGGTTTGGGCCGCCACCAAGGATGATGATTTTGTCTTTATCCGTTGGCGCCGCTTCACACTCATCTTCATAAGTGGAATACATGTAAGCCGTGTTGGTCGCAAATTCCGCTGCACAGGTATCCACACGTTTGTAAACTGGGTGGACGTTCATCAAGTAACGACGCTCACGCATCGATTTTTCCGTCACACTCAATAAGCTTGCAAGACGTGAGTCAGAGAAACCTTTACGCTTCAATCGACGAATCACATCGTACGTCATGTCCATCAGACCTTTGTCCGCCAATCCGGCTTCTTCTTTGATCAAATCTTCAATCTGTACCAAGAACCAATGATCAACACCGGTCGCTGCGTAAATTTCATCAACCGTCATACCGGAACGGAAGGCGTCACCGATGTACCAAATACGATCTGAACCCGGAGACTGAAGCTCGTAAGAAAGCTTTTCTTTGCTGTTTTCTTCAGAAAAATCCAACTGAGGATTGAAGCCATCAGAGCCCACTTCCAAACCACGCAAGGCTTTTTGCAAAGACTCTTGGAAAGTACGGCCAATCGCCATAACCTCACCAACCGACTTCATTTGCGTCGTTAAACGATCGTTCGCTGTCGGGAATTTTTCGAAGGTAAAACGCGGAATCTTCGTTACAACGTAATCAATTGCAGGCTCGAAGCTGGCGGGGGTTTGACCACCCGTAATGTCGTTCTGCAATTCGTCTAGCGTGTAACCAATCGCCAATTTCGCGGCGATCTTGGCGATAGGGAAACCCGTTGCTTTGGACGCCAATGCTGATGAACGAGACACACGAGGGTTCATCTCGATAACTACAAGACGACCTGTTTTTGGGTCCATACCGAATTGTACGTTTGAACCGCCGGTCTCAACACCGATCTCACGCAATACCGCCAAAGAGGCGTTACGCATGATTTGATATTCTTTATCCGTCAAGGTTTGCGCTGGCGCCACAGTAATGGAATCACCGGTGTGAACGCCCATGGCGTCAAAGTTTTCAATCGCACAAACGATGATGCAGTTGTCTTTTTTGTCGCGGACAACTTCCATTTCGTACTCTTTCCAACCGATCAAAGACTCATCGATTAGCAATTCGTTGGTTGGAGACAAGTCCAAGCCACGTGTACAGATTTCTTCAAACTCTTCCATGTTGTATGCAATACCGCCGCCGGTGCCGCCCATGGTGAAAGAAGGGCGAATAATACAAGGGAAACCTAAATCCGCTTGTACCTTGACCGCTTCTTCCATGTTGTGCGCGATGCCAGCACGTGGACAATCAAGACCAATCGCCTTCATCGCTTTGTCGAAGCGATTGCGGTCTTCCGCTTTATCGATCGCGTCGGCTGTCGCGCCGATCATTTCAACATTGTATTTGGCAAGCACGCCGTGACGCTCAAGATCCAACGCACAGTTCAGTGCCGTTTGACCACCCATGGTTGGTAGCACGGCATCTGGACGCTCTTTCTCAATAATTTTCTCAACCGTTTGCCACTCAACCGGCTCAATGTACGTTGAGTCCGCCATCGCTGGATCTGTCATGATAGTGGCTGGATTTGAGTTTACTAGGATAACGCGAATGCCTTCTTCTCGAAGGGCTTTACACGCTTGGGCACCAGAGTAGTCAAATTCACAGGCCTGACCGATAACGATAGGACCTGCACCTAAAATTAAAACGCTCTTTATGTCAGTACGCTTTGGCATAGTGTTTCGTTCCGCTCCTATTTAGGTTTTGGGTTAAGCTTTAGAAGCTTTGATGTTTTCAATGAACTGATCGAACAAAGGCGCAACGTCGTGCGGCCCTGGGCTCGCTTCCGGATGTCCTTGGAAGCTGAACGCGCTCTTATCAGTACGGGAAATACCCTGCAAAGAACCATCGAACAAAGATTTGTGAGTCATCACAAGATTAGCTGGCAATGTGTCTTCATCCACCGCAAAACCATGGTTTTGGCTGGTTATCATCACGGTACCTTTTTCAATTGCTTGTACTGGATGGTTAGCACCATGATGGCCGAATTTCATTTTTTTCGTTTTCGCGCCAGACGCTAACGCCAACAACTGATGACCAAGACAAATACCAAAAACAGGAATCTGTGTGTCTAAAATTTCTTTAATGGCTTGAATCGCATAATCACATGGCTCTGGATCACCAGGGCCGTTAGAAAGGAATATGCCATCTGGATTCATTGCCAATACATCGCTTGCTGGTGTTGTCGCCGGTACAACCGTTAAGCGGCAACCGCGCTCAACCAACATGCGAAGAATGTTCCGCTTCACCCCATAGTCATAAGCAACAACATGGAATTCAAACGTCTCTGGTGTCGTATGGCCTTTCACAAGATCCCAAGTAGACTCCGTCCACTCATACGCTTTTTCTACCGTCACTTCTTTCGCTAGGTCCATGCCTTTCAGGCCAGGGAACGCTTTAGCCGCCGCAATAGCCGCCGCTTCATCTAGGTTTTCACCTGCTATGATGCAACCCGCTAGCGCGCCTTTCTCGCGTAGGATTCGAGTGAGCTTACGAGTGTCGATATCCGCAATGCCGACGACGCCTTTGCGTTTCAGATAAGTGTCTAATGACTCTTGTGAACGCCAGCTGCTCGCGACCAAGGGAAGATCACGAATGATCAGACCGTCACACCAGATTTTATTGGATTCTTCATCTTCAGAGTTAACGCCAGTATTCCCAATATGGGGATAGGTCAAGGTGACCATTTGTCGAGCATAGGAAGGATCAGTAAGAATTTCTTGATAACCAGTCATCGAAGTGTTGAATACCACCTCGGCTGTTGAGGAGCCATCTGCCCCGATCGACACGCCTTTAAATACAGTGCCGTCTTCCAGAGCTAGAATCGCTGATGTTGCCAAAGGAACCTCCCATTTAGAGCCTATCAGGTTGCAAAAAAGCGAGAAGAGCCAATAGCTCATCTCGCTTTTAAGATATTGCGTTTTTGCCGTCCATCTATTAATCGATAATTAATAGATCTCGCGTTCAAAAAATCTGCCCAATTCTACTCTGATACGACTTTTGCGTCCACCGAATTGCCAAGAAAACAGGCAAAAATACGGGGGTTACGCGTATTTTTTCTTGACTTCTTAGTCAAGAATAAGGAAGCCGTGGCAAAGCCAATTAGCACAACAATCCATCAGCTACACTTTGCGCAGTTTCATAGCCTTTTAAGTTACCCAACACGGTCAATGAAAAGACCATTGCGGCAGCAGGCCCTTTACCCGTCAAAATATTACCATCCATCACCACAGGTTCATTCGCAATGTATTCAGCGCCGCTCAAACCGCTTTCAAAACCGGGATAGCAGGTTGCTTGTTTATCAACGAGAAAACCATGCGTACCAAATACCACCGCAGGCGATGCACAAATAGCCGCCAAAAGCGTGTCTTGAATGTCATGTTTTTCCAGCATATCAATCAGCAATGCACAGTCGCGCAGATGCTCAGCGCCCGGCATACCACCTGGCAATACAATGGCGTCAAACATTTGATCCGCCACGTCCGTTAACAAAACATCCGCTTCTAGTTTAGAACCGTGTGCCGCCACTATATGTTTGGACTCATGCACACTCGCCACGGTTACCGTTAAACCACCACGGCGCAGTACATCGATAATCGTAATGGTTTCAATATCTTCATTGCCATTGGCAATAGGAACCAACACCTTACTCATAATTACTCTCCTTATTAGGATAGAATTCAAACGTTCATTTTTAACGTGAACAAACAGGCCGCTTCGTGGCCTTGTTCGATTTGTCCTTTTTTTTCTATTTGATAATAATTTTTACGGCGCCCAACCAACTCAAAGCCCAAAGACTCATACAAACAGATCGCGCCAAGATTCGACTCGCGCACTTCCAATAACAGTTCACAGGCTCCTTGCTGCGCGGCGGCTTCCAACCAAACTATCATCAACTTTCTTGCTAGCCCCTGTCTACGGACAGCGGAATCAATCACAATTAATTCTAATTCAGACTGATCAAATATCGCCGACGCAGTGAGCCAGCCCAGCACATTCTCAACGGGGCTATTAGCCGACGCATTAACAGATTCGCTGGCAGGTTCAATGACCCAGTTTCGTCGTGTCTGCAACGCATCAACGACCAAAGCCTCGCCCCAAGGGTAAGGATTAGACAAGGCATCAAGTCGAATAATAGAAGGCAAATCAGACGCAAGCGCCTGACGAATAAAAACGGAAGGAGTCATAAAATTCAGTGCCAAATTAGCCGTGAGCGAGGTTAACGAAAAAGACAAGACTGCATGACTTCCCATGCGTCTTTGCGTAACTCAGGAATACGATGCAGCTCAGACAAACTCACGATACACGCGGTAGGATAGTCTTTCAATGGGCTTTCTGGCGGCAAGTCTTCCACCATCTGAGTAATCTGCGAACCCGCAAGCACCAACATTGGCGTATCAGGAAAACCTTTTACCAACCGCGCCACATAGCTTTCTAACGCACCAAAAAGCCAATCTGTGCGTCTTAGAAAATGCTGATTTCGTAACGCACCTGGCCAAGAAAATGCACTACCCTGCCATTCATCTATCGGTTGTTTTAAAAGCGCCTGACCCATTTTCAATGCAAGACGCTCAATCTCTTCTTGCTGTGAAAATACCGCTGGTACATCACTTAAAATCAACAATTTATTCGACAAAGCATAAGCGCGAATATCAAGACGAGTTATTTGACTGGTAACTGCAGGATCGGGTTCAACTACAATATCCACAGCCAGTTCTTCAATCGGCTGTAAATCTTCAACCACGATTTCCGGTCCTGCGTTCAATTGCTCGCGAAGATGATTCACTAACGGATCTTTTGTGTCCGTCAACAACTTAGCCACAGGAACAGGTGCAGGCTCCGCCGCTTTAAACCCCGTAGAATAAGAGTCAACCACGGTATCGGTGGAAGAAAAAGTCGCTTCTGCCTCGGTTTCTATATACCAAGGCTGAATCGGCATAAAAACCGTACCTGACACACTGTCCGTCGAAGACAACCAAGACACCACGCCCATTTGCGCTAAGCAGTGAGTTTGAAAAGCCTGTTGAGGAGGTAATTCGCGGGACATAAGAACCTTAAGTAGTAGCCTTGAATGCGAGCATTCAGCGGTTTGAATATGAGAAAGCAAATATACTCGTTTACGCTTCGACATGCCACTTGATGACCACAAGATTGCATGGTCTAGTCTTTATCGTCTATGTATAATCTCTACCATCTTGAGCAAACTCAAAAAACGTCTTTTAAAAGGTAAACACCCATGGTTTCTTTGTTATCTCGTTTGATGGTTATCGCCGCTATTTCTATCAGTAGCGCCAGTTTCGCCGATAGTTTACCAGACCTTAAAGGCCGCACTATTTTAGCCGTCACCGAAAACGCCTACACGCCACTGAACTTTGTGGACCCTGCAACAGGTGAAGGCATTGGCTGGGAATACGACGCCATGAACGAAATAGGTAAACGCCTAAACGCCAAAATAGAATGGCACTTAAGCAGTTGGGACGCGATGATTCAGGCGGTCAAGCAAGCACAATACGATGTTGGTATGGATGGCATCACCATTAATGAGGAACGCGCACAACAAATCGATTTCACCGTTCCCTACCTAACATCGCAACAGTTCATGTTGGTTCGTGCCGACGAAAAGCGCTTCACTGATGCCGAGTCTTTTGCCGCCAATGACGACTTTCAATTTGGCGCACAAGCTGGAACTACGAACTTTTATGTAGCGGTTTACGATGTATTGGATGGTAATGAAGACAACCCTCGCATCACGCTGCTCGATACCTTTGGCTTGTCCGTACAAGCACTTAAATCTGGCGATGTAGACAGCGTATTGATGGACGCCGCGTCTGCCCGTGGCTACATTGGCGCCAATCCAGGTTCATTCAAAATCACCGGCGGTCCGTTAGGTTCCGAAGATTTTGGCTTTATCCTAACACCAGGGTCGGACCTTCTTAAGCCAATCAATGATGCGATCAACAGCATGAAAAAAGACGGCACACTTGATGCACTCAATAAAAAATGGTTTTTCGACTACAACCAATAACGCGTCACTGATAGCCCAACTTTGTAACGGATCTTCTAATTAAAGGCGATCCGTTTTTTATTGATATAGACCAAGGAATGGTCCAGCTATGAATCGATTATGCCCTTTAAAAAAACCTTAGAACGCACGCCATGGTGGTTAGTCACCATCATCATTATCGCTCTTGTTCTATTATGGAACATGGTGGCAGAGCAAAGCTACCAACGCATAGCGAAAGCACTGAGCGAAGGACTGCTGACCACCGTCGGCGTCACCTTTATGGCTTTTATTCTAGCCAGTCTAATCGGCTTATTAATCGCGCTGGCTGGATTTTCTCGTCATCGTATTCTTCGTGAATTCGCGCGTTTTTATGTAGAAGTATTCCGCGGTGTTCCCGTTCTTGTGCTGCTGTTTTACATCGCCTTTGTCGGCGCACCAGAAATGGTAAAACTCTACAATTGGGCATTACAAATACCAATTGAAGCTGGCTGGCTAGAAACCGCCAGAACTCGAGACTTCACCCTTCTGTGGCGTGCCATCTTAGCTCTCGCCATCAGCTACAGCGCGTTTATTGCAGAAGTGTTTCGTGCCGGTATTCAGGAAGTAGGGAAAGGACAAATAGAAGCGGCAAAAGCATTGGGATTGTCTAACTGGCATCGATTTCGCCTTATCACCTTACCCCAAGCCATGCGGAAAATTTTACCGCCACTGGGCAACGACCTCGTCGCCATGATCAAAGATTCAGCGCTCGTATCCGTACTCGGCGTTCAAGACATCACCCAACTCGGCAAAATATACAGTTCATCGACTTTTCAGTTCTTTGAAACTTACAATGTCGTTGCCTTTATGTACCTTGTTCTTACCTTAAGTTTATCCTTGTTAATTCGCGCCTTTGAAACACACTTAAGGCGCAACGATCATCATTAACTAAAGACACTATTCTCTAGAAAAGTGAACAACTAAGCTCTAATGAAACGCGTTTGAATCGAGTAATCTTTTTTAGGGCCGACCACGGTAAAACTCAGTTCAAATTCATCGCCTGATAAGAATACAAACTCGGCGTCGTAATGGTCTTGTATGCACAGATGATGGGACGTAAGTATGCTGGCTTGGGCAAATGCAAAGCTCAAAAACAGCTGCCCCTTGGTCGCGCCGTCAGAGAAAAATATATCAAAGCCAGCGTCTGTCATCCGATATTCATACTCTCGAAAAGCATTGGCTTTTTGCTCACCTAATCTGGGTAACATGACGGCTTCTTTATAATCGAGATGCTGATCACTTTCACCATTAAGGCGAAACGTTGCCCGCCCTGTTATTTCGCCAAAGTCAGAAATCACCCGATGCATTTTCCAGTCCCCCAGAAAATACGACAAAACGGCTTTTGCTTCTATTACATACATTTATATAAGCGCTCTATTTACCATAATGACTAACCACTCCAAGCATAATCAGCATTCAGACGACATAAAAACGGCGTCAAAATAGATTGTCACACAAAGAAATCTCCAACAGAGCATTTTATTCATAAAAAACATTGTGCAAGAGGAATTTTTTTACTCGATATCCATGACTCTTTTGAGGCTTTATATCAGTTTTATTGATTTGAATAATGTGTTTTTTAGAACGGTTCATTCTTACTCTTCAACATAGTTCGTTGAATTTTGAGTTTTTCATCCTCATTTCAAAAAAACGACCTAATTCATACTTAATGTACTAAAAATCTGCATATTTAAGCGATTATGGACGCACAAAGTAGCATTCGGCAAAGACAATGGAAGCGTCTTGAGTACTATTTCAATCTGATTTTTTTCCTCTAATATGACCTTCATCAGACGGGGCTTGCTCGGCGGGCTTCACTTTAAACGAATACTTAAAAGGTACATTATTATGAAAAAATTAACCGCTATTGCAGCCACTCTTATTACCGCTTCTGTTTTATCAACGTCAGCGTTTGCATCCGACGATGATAACGCTTCCGATCGCTTTCAAAGTGCTCGTGGTGGCGTTCAAGCATTGACCGTTACCTTAGAAAACCTAGGTGCAACAGTCGATAAAAGTGTTGATTTGAACGGTGCTTACACCTACAGCCAAAAAGAAGCTGTTTACAATGCTAAGCATGCAGATCTTCAGGCGCAGTTTGATGAATTACGAGCGAATTCTGCAGAGTAATCCCCTCGCAGCTTAATTCAATATTTGCTCGATAAAAAGCGTCAATGTTATTTTAACATTGACGCTTTTTTCGTTTAGTGCCCCGTCCTAAAATAGGTTTGCTTAAAGAGAAAGAAGTCATCGCTTAGATGTGTTGATCAATGAGAATCATATTTCCATCAGGGTCTTGTAGGGAAATATGCGAAGGACCACTTTCACCATGAATGGATTTATCGACTATATTGATACCTTGCGATTCAAACTCTTTTAAAAGATCTCTAACGTCAGTAAATGATTCTAACGTGTTACGGCTTTGATCCCAGCCGGGGTTGAATGTCAGCATATTCCCTTCAAACATACCTTGAAACAATCCGATTTTATGATCACCATTTTGTAGTATTAACCAATTTTGAGATTGATCCCCACCCACTGCCTCAAAACCCATTTTTTGATAAAAGACTTTCGATACTTCAATGTTTTTAACCGATAAACTGATTGAAAATGCCCCTAATTTCATTTTATACCTCATTATTTAATAACCACATTCACGCTAAATAAGCTTAGTGGAAAAATACAATTTGGCTGGAGCACCTACTGCAAGAGCATCCTATGCGATTTTTTCCAGTGTTTTCATGGCTGAGTACTCTTTACTCGACAATTCAACCAAAATGTCAGACGCTTTATTCACAAGACATTCGTAATTATGCTTCCCCGCGCGATCCAATAAACTTGCCGCATCGGTCCATAACTCAGCGATCTCCACAAACTGCTCATATGCATCACTAATAGGAGCAAGCTTGGTAAGCTCGTAAGCTTCTTGAAGAAAGTCACGGTACATATTTCTGAAAATAGCGATTGAATTGGGCGGTACTTGTGAAGGCGAACCCAATCAACGGGGGCCTAAATTTTCTGTCTATGTGAGAGATTTAGATAAAAATAAAATAGTCTTTTCTGCGTGAAAAATTGGACTCTTCACAACCTTAACTTTTCGATTAGTTAGTGTTTAAAAACATGTAGAACTTGATCCACTGACGTATAGTTCCTTCCCCTTTCTCCAATTAGGAAGGAACTATAGATAGATTTTATCTATTTATCAGTCATTTAGATTACTTTTCGCCATTAAAAACGGGAATGATTTCTCGGCCGTATTTGGCAATAATTTCTTCTTCATCACCGTTGTCTAGGTAGATGTTGAATTGCGTTGTACCGGCGGCTTCTAGGTCTTTGATTCGAGTAATGTGGTCTTCAACCGTTCCCAGTACACAGAAGCTTTTGATAATGTCTTCTGTGATGAAGTCTAGGAATGGGTTATCGCTTTGGCCATGTTTCGAGTAGTCGTAGCCTTTACGGTTTTCGATGTAGTCTGTCAGGCTTTTTGGCACCAGACCAGAATCCGCTCCGTATTTTTCGACGATATCGGCAACGTGGTTACCCACCATTGCGGGGAACCATTTAGTGTGTTCGATGCAGTAATCCATGTCACCAAAGTAAGCAGGCGCTGCGGCTTGTACTTTGAAGTTAGACATATCACGACCCGCAGCTTCACCCGCGGCAACAGCTTGGTCTCTAAACCATTTTACCAAAGCAGGATCACCGATTTGTAGAATCAAACCGTCACCTACTTCTCCTGCCGCCGCTAAGGCTTTTGGTCCGTACGCGCCAATCCAAACAGGCAGTTCATAGCCTGTTGCCCAAGGTAATTTCACGGGCTCTGGGCATTCGCCGTATTCTACTTCGTCTCCACGAACCATGGCTTTTACCTTGGTGGTGAATTCCGTAAGGCGCGCGATGGTTGCCGGTTTCTTGCCCATGACACGCATAGACGAATCACCACGTCCAAGGCCAATGTCAAAACGACCCTTACTTTGATGTGCCAAGCTTGCGTATAAGCTGGCAGCCAATGACCAATCGCGAATGTTTGGGTTGGTGACACAAGGACCAAAACGCATTTTTGTGGTGTGTTCCATACACATTGCCATCGCAACAAAGGATTCGCGCCATAAAATGTGTGAATCGTAAAACCAGCAATAAGTAAAACCGGCGGCTTCTGCCTGACGAACCAAGTTACGAGCGCGATCTGGGCTTACAAAACCCTTAAACGTGATACCAAATTCCATGATGTGTCCCTCTTATGATTATACTTTTAATAGTTTTCTAATTTTTAAAACATCCGAATAACTAAACAACTTATTACAATGTAGTGAGCGCGACCAAGACGAGGCAAAAACAGACGAAAAAGCGGAGTCTATCTTTCCTGAATTCAAGTCAAAAATGAGCATTTCGAGTCTGTTTTTAACAAAGTATTGGTGAGCGCAGTAGTCATAAACTAGTGCCCATCTGGTGGGCAGATACGAACTCCCGCATGACTGAACGGCACGTCTTTCGATATATTCAAACGAATCAGAATCGGCGTTAGCGCTTCGATACAACGAGCACTTTCTGCTAAGCCTGCGTTATAAGCTTTGGTGCCCATTTTTTCGATCAATGCCATCACTTGCTTCTTCGCATTTAGGTCATTGCCGCACACCAAGATATCGCAATTAATGGAACGAGAAAGATCGTTCAAGGTAATCGCCGACACGTTATGCAACGCACCCACGACAGGTATAGCATCGCCCAATAACAACTGAGCCGATTCCGTTACCGAACCTGCTTCTGGCATGACCACGGCTTTCGGATTACCCGGTGCCAAGGGCACGACAATGTCGACCAAGACTTTGCCTATCAGTAAAGGCGCAAGCTTAGTCAATGTTGCATCGTGACCTGCATAAGGAACCGACAAGATGACAAGACTGTCTGCGGCGTTGGTCGCGTCTTCCATCGACATACCAGTAATGTCCGCCTGACAATCCAATTCTGCCAAGGTACTCACCAATTGCAGCGCGGTTTCTTGTGCTTTCGCTGGATCACGAGAACCCAACACCACACTCACGCCAGCTTGTGCCAAACGCAGTGCAAGACCTTTGCCTTGTGGGCCCGTTCCGCCAATGATGGCGACTTTATTTGTAGCGTCATTCATAGTTTTTTCACCATTTTTCCCATTGATTCAGTCATTGCTGTTTTGATCGCTTTTTCCACCGTTGCTTTCATCGAAAGAGATCCTCATTGTGAGCACGAATAAGATCGCGGCTGGAGCTGTCTGTTTTTGGCCAAGATAAGCCACGGAAAATAATCACCGGAGATTTAGCGCTTTTCTCCATCAATAAACCCGACGCGGCGGCGAGCTCATCGGCGAACGCAGGCGCGGTCACACTCAAAGGTCGTCCAAAGGCGTCTTCTTCGCCCAACATGTACATCACCCCAGGCACATTGGCTAAACCAATCGCTACGTTGGTTTGCCCCAGTCGCCAAGGACGGCCAAAGGTATCGCTGATCACCACCCCTAACGCACAGCCAAAGTGTTTTTCTAAGACGAGGCAAAGTTCACGCGCGCTTTTGTCAGGGTCTTCGGGTAATAAAATAAGCTGTCCTGGATGATCCGCATTGGATTCATCCACCGCTGCATTGGCGCAGATGTAACCGTTTTTATGCTCGGCGATCAGCACGCCTTCTTCTTGATCAGGTCGTTTCATCGCTCGAACTATGCGATTAGACTGAGATAAAATGACTTCCACTTTACGTGGGTCTTTATTGACAGTTTTTGCCAGTTCGATCGCTTCTTCACTGGGTGTGATCTCGTCTAAATAGGCGCAAGCCCCTTCGCTTTTAGAAACCACTTTGTGCGCAATCACCAAAACATCTCCTTCCATAAGGGTTTGGTTTTGCGTGATTAAGGTGTCAATAATGCTTTTCGCTAAATCATCGCCCGCTTGAAAATCCGGTAATCCCATTAGACGAAACATGCTCATAGAATCAGGCATAATGATGCTCCTTAATGGGTAATAGAGAAGGTTCTTTCCATGCTTTAAACCGCTTAGGTTGGCGTATCACCGCCATTTGAAGGTCTTCGCTGTGATCAATATCCAAGGCAAGGTTGTCGAAATGTAAACTGCGACAAACTAAACGATTATTCAGCGCATTGGCTTTGTGGGCCGACGCCGATTCATAACCGTATTGAAAATCGATGGCATCAGGTGGCGAGGTCAACAACGCATTCGTGCCACCATCTTTGGCTACTGCAATCACCACTTGCGCCTCATTAATCGCGGCGATTAACGAGGTAATCTCTTGATAATCTAGTACTGCAATATCACTGGGCACAATAAGTTGACTGTCGTATCCAGATTGCTTTACCCAATCGCAAGCAAAATCCAGCGCGCCGTTCAGCCCTTTCGATCCGTCATCAAACAAAGTATTTGTTTCATAGGATTGAGCAAGACTAAGCACATCAAGCGATTCGCTCACTACCAGCACATCCAGCATTGGAAAGTGCCGCTTAAAAAATGCCAAGGTGTTTTGAAACAAGGTCAAAGACAGACTTTCGCGAGACGAATCTGACAAACTCCCGACCAAACGTTGTTTAGAACGCGTTGGTGATTTCATTGGAATCACCACACAAAGCTTATCGATCAGATGATGGATGTTGGGGTGATTAGAGGTCAAATGCTGCATCATTAGGCGGCTCTCTGTTTCTGAGAAGCTAAGGCAAACTCAACTACGCGAGACATTAAGTCTGTTTTTTCCTCTGGGTTTTTCATCAACGTCGGCGTCACCAACACATCCAACCCCTGCTCTTTCAACCATGTTGTGTCTTGCTGGTCTTCTTCGTCGATCACCATGGCGTTCAAAAAAGTGTAATAACAGCTATAAATCCCTTTCGAATCGATACTTTTACCCGCGCTTTCAAGCATTTTATCCGCGGGCCCTTTCACCGTTTTGCCGCCAATTAATGGCGATACGGCGATGACATAAGCGCCGCTGCGCTCAATCGCTTGTTGAATTTCAGGCACGGCGAGAATGGCGCCGATGCTCACGATTGGGTTACTCGGCGCGATAATAATCACGTCGCTATTGGCAATTTGGTCCAAGGCAGCTTGAGTCGGTCTGGCGTTTTTAATACCTTGATACTCGATGTCAATCACGTCCAGTTGACAATGCTCGCGCACAAAAAATTCTTGGAACGACAACCAACCTTTTGGCGTCTTTACTCGAGTTTTCACCGCATCGTCGGTTGGCAACAAAATCGGCAGAGTCACACCGTGTCGCTTTGCTAAACGTTGAGTTATCTCGCTGGCACTAACACCTTGATGCTTCAGATTGGTACGATAAATGTGCGTGGCTAAATCCAAGTCGCCTAAGGTCATCCAAGTGTCTTGCCCCAAGGCCTTTAGCTCACTTAAGACTTGATGCGTTTCGTGTTTTCGGCCCCAACCTTGTTGTCTATCAATCTGATCACCTAGAGAGTAAATCAGCGTATCAATATCCGGTGAGACCCAAAGTCCATGAAATTCGTCATCATCGGCAATGTTACCAATGATCTTAGTTGAGTTAGCGTAATGGCTTTTAGCCAAGCCTTCGGCCGCTTTTGCACCGCCTACGCCACCGGCCAATAAAGTGATGTTTAACCCAGTCATTACGCCACTCCTCGAATCGCAATGCGGTCCGTTAATGGCGTTTTTGCGTTGTTTTCTTCAACAAAGTAGGTTCTCACCACCTCATATTTCGTACTGCGCTGCACCGCATTTAGACCGGCGGCTTGAATGTTGGCCACCATGTCTTCAGGAAACACTTCTTGGCCGTGAGTCGCACCGGCAGCACGAGAAATACTTTCGTTCATCAAGGTGCCGCCCAGATCATTCGCGCCAGAGCGCAGCATTCTGGTTGCCACTTCTGGGCCCATTTTCACCCAAGAGGCTTGAATGTTATCGATGTGACCTTGCAACATAAGTCGCGCAATGGCGTGCATTTTGAAATGCTCGTCTTGTGTCGGTCCAGGGCGAACTTTGTCTGGGTTATCGTTGTACAAACGCGTTTCATAATGGATAAAACCCAGCGGCACGAACTCGGTAAAGCCACCGGTTTCTTTTTGAATATCACGCAATAATGCTAGATGGTTTGCCCAATGAATCGGCTGATCTACGTGGCCGTACATGATAGTTGATGTTGTTGGCACCCCCACAGAATGCGCGGCTTTAATGATTCGCACCCATTCTTCTGTGGTGAGTTTGTTCTTGGTCAATTGTTTGCGAACTTCGGTGTCCAGAATTTCTGCTGCAGTGCCCGGCATGGACCCTAAACCCAGCGCTTTTAATTCAGTCAAAAACACTTCTGGCTCAAGGCGCCCTTTTTTACAGCCATACCAGATTTCGAAGGGTGAGAAGGCATGGATGTGAATCTCTGGCACGCGTTTTTTCACCGCGATAATTAATTCTCGGTAATAATCCGCGCCTATGTCAGGGTGTAATCCGCCTTGAATACACACTTCTGTCGCACCACGAGCCCAGGCTTCTTCCGCTTTGTCTGCTACTTGCTCAACGGTTAAGAACTCCGCGTCTGCATCGCCTTTTTCCTTGGCAAAATTACAGAAACGACAACCCATATAGCACACGTTGGTAAAGTTGATGTTTCGCGTAATAACAAAAGTACCTGTGTCACCAACACGTTTTTCACGCACCTTGTCGGCGGTGTCCAATACCGCTTGAGCTTCTGCGCCTTGCGTTGCAAAAAGCACGCACGCGTCTTCTACATTCAGCTCTTCACCCAGCAGAGTTTTTTCCAGTATTGCCTGGACTGGTGCACTAACGAGCTCATTACTTTGAGTGGAATGAAGCGTATCTAATGAAGAAAATTTTTCTGCCGCGGCATTGCTTGACGTTGCTTTTGTTGACGTTAAAGACGATAGATTCATGCGATGTCTCCCTGTAACTGACGACTGGCTTGAGCGGCACGACTCATAAGTGACGCGACTCGTTGCGTTAAATTGGGTGTTAAATATTTGTGTTCTTGATGCTGAAAGCGGTCATAAATGGTGAGGCGTTCTGCCAATGAATAGCCCAGACCTTCGCACGCTTGCGCCACGCTGCTGATCTGCGGCCATGCTCTTTCTGGGTTAATGAAATCTTTGGTGAGTGGCGAAATACCGCCCCAGTCATTGATACCGGCATTGATATAACTGCCGTATTCAACTTCTAAATTTGGCGGCGCTTGAATACTGATGTCATCCGGTAAAATCAAACGCGCCACGGCGATGGTGCGTTTCATGTCGTCTAGATCCGGTTCTTGGCAACCCGCCATGGCGGTACCCGCTTTGGCGCGAAAGTTTTGAATAATGACTTCTTGGACATGCCCATAAGCAAGATGACGATCACGAATGGCAATCAGGCTAAGCACTCGCTCTTCCCAACTTTCGCCTATGCCGATTAAAATACCGGTGGTAAAGGCGATATCAAGACGACCCGCTTGCTCGATAGTATCGAGTCGACGTTTTGGCGTTTTGTCTGGGCATGCATAATGCGCTTGCCCTTTTTTGAGCAATTCATTGGAAACATTTTCCAGCATCATCCCCATACTGGCGGCAACAGGCTTTAGTCGTTTCAACTCATCAAACGACAATGCACCGGCGTTCACGTGTGGCAATAATGTAGTGTGTGTTAAGACGCTTTCACATTGGTCATGCAGATAATCTAACGTGTTGTCATAACCTAATGCCGCCAGCAAATCTCGTGCTTTTTGATGACGTTCTTCTGGTCGTTCGCCCAAACTAAATAACGCTTCTTTACAATCTAACGCGGCGCCTTCGTGTGCAGTTTTCAGCACTTGCTCCGGTGTCATGTAATTAGAATGAATAGAATCTGGGGACTGTACAAAGGTGCAATAGCCGCAAGAATCGCGACACATATTCGTTAATGGGATAAATACTTTTTTAGAAAAGGTTAACTGCGTACCCCAAGCGTTATCACGTGCGCTAGCGGCTTGCTGGCAGAGTGCATACAAGTCTGGCCCAGTAGCAAATTCATAAGATATGGCTTCAGAAACAGAGATCATATTTACTCCACGTTTTAATGATTAAATTAACTTTTTTACCATTTGGTATAAAAATTAATAGCAGTCATTTACGAAGGAGTAAATTGTTTTTTTTGGTTCAACGCTCGCACTAAAAAATAACACAGTTATTAAAGCTAGCTTAACTAAATGCTTAACTAAAGAGTTAAGACTATGAATATATAGATTTTTTTAGTTAATCAATATCAATAATCACGCTACTTTTAAGAAATAAAGAAAGGAAATTGGAGAGGAATTTATTTTAAATATTTTTTTTAGCACCAAGAGCGCGCACAACAAATTCGGTTACCGCGTTTTCAGCCCGTTCGAAATCCGTTTGGTCCAAACTGGTCTTACCTAATAGAATTTCCATTTGAATAGAAAAATCGGCATAGGTTTGAGTTGCAGCCCAAATAGTAAAAAACAAATGCTCAGGATCAATATCGTCTATTAATCCCTTATTTATCCATGACTTAACCAATTTTACATCACGGTCAAATTGAGGTTTAAGGTGGCTTAAAAGATAGTCTTTCAAGACTGGAGCGCCGCTGATAACCTCATGAGCAAAGACTTTAGAGCCATTAGGGTACAAACGTGAAAGTTGCATTTTTTCACGTACATAACCACGTATTACGTCTTCTGGCGTAGCACCATCACTTTCAAGTAAAGACAGCTTTTCAATCCAAATATCGAGTATCTCTTTCAACACCCTTTTATACAGTAAGTCTTTGTTTGGAAAGTAATAAATTAAATTCTGCTTGGATATTTTTGATATCTCTGCAATACGTTCCATAGATGCGCCACTAAAGCCCTTAGCCGCAAAAATGATCTCTGCAGAGCGTAATATACGTGATTCTAACACTTCTCTATTCATCGATTGCTTGGTACGTCTTACTCTTTGATCAGCCAAACTGTATGCCTACTCTCATTCAAAAAAATTATATTGATAAACCACTGTTTTTGCTTACTTTTACGGCTTTTATCAGGCGTTAAAATACCATAAGAAAGCCATAGGAACGAGTCAAATTAAAATAAAGTATAGAAAGTTGGCCTATTTATTGCTGACCAAATAGACAGCATCTATATTTTTTTCTATTTAAATCACGATTCAGTATGAGAGTAATACATTCTATTTTTTTATGAATGGACAAATGATTGGCTTTTTTTAAAAAAAGGTTTTACCTTTTGGTCAATATTCATTCAAAACAAAAATCATTAATGAATATTTATTTCTCTTTGATAAATACTTATTTCAATAAATAGTTAAGTATTTTCAAAGAGATATAAATTATATTGGGAGAGAATTATGCAAGACCTTCGTATCAACGAGAAACGCCTTTGGGACACATTAATGGAAATGGGCGATATTGGCGGAACGGAAAAAGGCGGTTGTAATCGTCTTGCTGGAACGGACTTAGATAAGCAATCTCGCGATCTTTTCGTTTCTTGGTGTAAAGCTTGTGGCTGTGACGTAGAGGTCGATAAAATCGGAAACATCTTTGCTCGTCGTCCTGGAAAATACAACGACTTACCCGCCGTCGGCACCGGAAGCCATCTTGATACGCAACCCACTGGCGGTAAGTTTGATGGGGTCTTTGGCGTACTTTCCGGTGTAGAAGTTTTGCGCACCCTTCATGACAACAACATTGAAACCCCAACCGCCATGGAATTTTCCGTGTGGACCAACGAAGAAGGCTCACGCTTCCAACCTGCAATGCAAGGTTCCGGCACCTATGTTGGTCGTTTTGACCTAGAAACCGAACTAAACAAGACCGACGTAAATGGCATTCGTCTTGGCGACGAGCTAGAACGTATTGGTTACTTAGGTGAAATGGAACTGGGCAGTCGAAATATGGGCGCCTTTTTTGAAGCACACATAGAGCAAGGTCCAATTCTTGAAGACGAAAAGAAAGCCATTGGCATCGTCAGATTAGGCCAAGGTATTCGCTGGTACAACATTGAAGTTATAGGCCGCCCTTCTCACTCTGGCACCACGCCAATGCACTTGCGTAAAGACGCCATGTTAGCGGCGGCTTCGATCGTTACAGAAATGAACGCCATCGCGCTTCGCCATGAAAATGGCTTAGGGACCGTTGGTTTCATGCAAGTATGGCCAAACTCTCGCAACACGATTCCGGGCAATGTGAAATTCAGCGCGGATCTTCGCAACCCACGCCCAGACATTTTATTAACCATGCATGAAGAACTGATCGCCTTTTGTGAAAAAATCGCCAAAGAACACGATTTAGACGTCAATATTGACCCTTTTTGGTATTTCGCCCCAGTGGAGTTTAATGCTTCCGACGACGTAAAAGCCGCCACTGAAAAACTCGGCTACAGCCACATGGACATTTACGCTGGTGCCGGTCACGACGCTTGTTATATGGCGGATTTAGTCCCTACCGGCATGATTTTTACACCCTGCCTAAACGGTATCAGCCACAATGAAGCCGAATACAGTTCACCTGAAGAATGCGCTGCCGGAGCCAACGTGCTGCTGCATACTATGTTAGAAGCCAGCGAGCGCATTGCTAAAGAACATCAGTAACAAAATAAATGAATACAAGAGAAGAAAAAACGAGGGCTGTGAATCATCAAGCGGCTCGAATCGAATGAAATAGCTCCTATTAAATAAAAGCTATCAACCCACAATAGAAGAGGTGGTAAATATGACCAGTAAGTCCGTTAAACAAGGTGAGTTTTATGAGTTGGAGGTCGATACCGACCTTCAACAGAGTTCAGCGTATAACGACGATTTAGCGCCAACAAAAGTAAAAGATCGTACTTGGAACAAGTGGAACATCGCAGCATTGTGGGTTGGTATGTCTATTTGTGTACCTACTTATACTTTAGGTGGCGTATTAACGGCTTACTTTGGTCTTTCTGTGATGGAAGCCTTATTCACTATTCTTATCGCTAACGTAATTTTATTGGTGCCACTGACTTTAAACGCGTATCCGGGCACTAAGTTCGGCATTCCTTTTCCGATATTACTGCGTTCTTCATTCGGCATGGTGGGATCTAATATTCCTTGCTTGATTCGTGGCTTTGTTGCCTGTGGTTGGTTCGGCATTCAAACGATGTTTGGTGGCCTAGCAATTCATTTGTTTTTATCCGCTATTTCTTCTGGCTGGGCAAACTTAGGTGGCGTCGGCGAAGTAATCGGCTTCTTCCTATTTTGGGCTATCCAAATGGTTGTCGTGATTCGTGGTGCTGAATCTATTAAATGGTTAGAAACACTATCGGCTCCTCTATTGTTGATCGTTGGTATTGGTTTAATGCTTTGGGCTGGCGGGAAAGTGTCTTTCACTGAAGTACTCGCCATTCCTGCAAACCGTCCTGAAGACGCTAATTTTTGGGGGTATTTCTTTGGTGGTTTAACCGCGATGGTTGGTTTCTGGGCAACCTTGTCTTTGAATATTCCCGATTTTAGTCGTTATGCAAAATCTCAAAAAGATCAGATTATTGGTCAAATCATCGGCCTGCCTGCGACCATGTTCTTCTTTGCTGCTTTGGGTGTGGTTTTGACGGCCGCTTCGACAAGCTTGGTTGGTGAAACCATTTCTGATCCCATTTCTTTGATCGGTAAAATCGACAGCCCTTTCTGGGTTGCTATTGCCATGGTATTGATCGTTATCGCCACAATATCCACCAACACCGCAGCCAATATTGTTTCTCCTACTAACGATTTCCAAAACATTGCACCTAAACTCATTAACCACACTCGTGGTGTGTTGCTTACAGGTATTGTGGGTATTGTTTTAATGGGTTGGGAATTATTGAAAAAAATGAGCTGGATCGAATCCGATGTCAGTGTTGAAAGCATGTATTCAAACTGGCTCTTAGGCTATTCAAGCTTATTGGGGCCGATTGCCGGCATCATGATTGTCGATTATTTCTTAATCAAACGTCAGCATTTGGATTTGGTCGCGCTTTACAAAGAAAACAGCTTATACCCAGCATTTAACCATGCAGGTTTAATCGCTTTTGCTGCGCCTGTGGTGCTTACTTTAATCGCGCTAAATGTGTCTTCTTTTAGCTGGTTCTATAGCTACGGTTGGTTCACTGGAGCCTTTACCGGTGCCATTTTGTATTACCTTCTTGCTAAATCACAAGCCGATCCTGTCAGTGAGACAGAAACAGCCTAGTTGAAACATGAGTTGCTTTACCTGCTGGCGATGCCTTTTGCATCGTCAGCATTTTTTCTTCCATTATTTTATGAGTGTAGGTAGAAGCGCATCCATACTGTTTTTTTTGATGTTCTTTTGATCCGCACTTACTGTTTATTTTTTCTTAGAAAAAGGACGAAATCATGAGTTTATTAATTAAAGGTGGGACGATCGTCACTCACGAAGAAACCTTCAAAGCCGATATTCTTTGTAAGGACAACAAAATCGTCGAAATCGGTGATATTGGCGAACAACCAAAAAACGTTGAAATCATTGATGCTACCGGCAAACTCATCATGCCTGGTGGCATTGATCCACACACTCACATGCAATTGCCTTTTATGGGCACTGTCGCGAAAGACGATTTTGCTTCTGGCACCGCCGCCGCACTGGCCGGCGGCACGACCACCATCATTGATTTCGTCATCCCCAACCCTCAGCAGTCGCTCTTAGATGCCTATCATCAATGGCGTGACTGGGCGAAAAAAGCCCACTCAAATTACAGTTTCCATGTAGCGATTACTTGGTGGGATGACACTGTTGCAGAAGAAATGAACATATTGGTCAAAGACCATGGTGTGAACAGCTTTAAGCACTTTATGGCGTATAAGAATGCCATCATGGCGACCGATGACATTCTGGTCGCGAGCTTCACCAAATGCTTAGAACTCGGCGCGATTCCAACCGTTCATGCAGAGAATGGCGAGCTGGTTTATCACTTACAAAACAAACTCATGGCAGAAGGCATGACAGGACCAGAAGCGCATCCGCTGTCTCGTCCCTCTTCCGTTGAAGGCGAAGCTGCAAACCGCGCCATCAGCATTGCCAATACGCTCGGTGCGCCAATTTACCTTGTTCACGTCTCCACAGAAGAAGCTGTCGATGCCATTCGCTACGCTAAAGACCACGGCCAAACCGTATTTGGTGAAGTCTTAGCGGGCCACCTAACCGTTGATGAAAGCGTCTATCAAAACCCAGATTGGGCCACCGCAGCAGCGCACGTTATGAGCCCTCCTTTCAGACCCAAACATCACCAAGATGCACTCTGGAAAGGTGTACAAGCCGGTACACTGCAAACCACTGCCACCGACCATTGCGCCTTTTGTGCCGAACAAAAAGCCATGGGGAAAGACAACTTCACGCAAATACCCAACGGCACCGCCGGTGTGGAGGAACGCATGATGGTGTTATGGGAAAAAGGCGTTAACCAAGGCAAGATCACCATGAACGAATTTGTCGCGTTAACCTCAACCAACACCGCCAAGATCTTTAATATTTACCCGAGTAAAGGCTGTATTCGCGTTGGCGCAGACGCAGACTTAGTGATCTGGAACCCAGCGGCCACAAAAACGATTTCCGCGAAAACGCATCACTCGAAAATTGAACATAGTATTTTTGAAGGCATGGAAATTCATGGTGTACCTGAAACCACAGTTTGTAACGGGAAACTTGCATGGCACAACAATACCTTGATGGTAAAATCAGGCGAAGGAAAATACGTAGATCGCCCTACTTATGCGCCGTTTTACGAAGCGTTAAGAAAGCGTCAGGAATTAAATAAACCCGTCGCCGTAAAACGCTAAGACAAGTTTTTTACAGGTGTTTTTTCAGCGTTAATAACCACAGATAACAGATCTTAGTGTCAGGGAATAAATGCCACTCGCGCGCGAGCACTACCTGATCCGTTATTTGTGGTTTTTTATAGAAAGACAGAGGTTTAACCGAGACTAGGGAAGATGCGAACAAGCCCTCTTGGCTCAGCATGTGAGATAAAAACCTACTATTTGAGGTGAGTGCCGAATGTGAATTCGTGTACCTATTTAAAAACCGCATAGATTATGCAAATTACAAGAAACGACCGAGTTTTCCGCTTCATGTCCTTTCATTTTCAATCATTGCCCATAAGAATGTTATTCAACGACATCATCAAGGTCATTATTTATGAAAGAGTCACTAGACATTCAATTTGTTTCCGACATCATGTGCCCTTGGTGCGTCGTCGGTCTTGGCAATCTCAATAAAGCATTAGACGAACTAAAAGACACCGTTAGTGCAGATATCACCTTCCAGCCATTTGAGCTCAATCCAGAGATGCGCCCAGAAGGACAGGACTTTAGCGAACACATCACAGAAAAGTACGGCATTACCAAAGCGCAATCAGACGAAAATAGAGTCATGATTCAAGCCCGCGGCAAAGAAGTCGACTTTGATTTCAACTTCACACCAGAAAGCCGTATGCGCAATTCTTTCGACGCGCATCGCTTATTGCATTGGGCAAATTTAGAAGGCAAACAAGCTGAGCTTAAAATGGCGTTATTTAAAGCGCATTTTACGCACAACCAAGATGTTAGCGATTACAGTACGTTGGCAAATCTAGCAGCCAGCGTAAATCTTGATCCAGCGGCGGCCAAAGGTATTTTAGAAAATGGGCATTTTATCGATGAAGTGCGTAAACAAGAAAAAATGTGGCAACAACATGGCATCACATCAGTTCCCACTGTCATTATTAACAACAAGTACGCGATTTCTGGTGGGCAACCTGCGGAAGTCTTCAAAAACACCATAGAAGAAATTCTTAAAAAAGAGGCGGAGTAAAAGGCTTAACGCCACAAGCCTTTTGCTCTCACAATATCCCCCCATGTTAATGACAGCATGGGGGGATACGCTTTTTTATGTTCATAGCACTAAAATCAACCAAACATAGCGTTAGGAAGAAAAAGAACAATCTGCGGGAAGATAATTAGCAAAGCGACCGCCAAGATCATCATCAACCAGAAAGGAAGCACTCCTTTGAAAATGTCGCCTAACTCCACGTTCGGTGCGACAGATTTGACGATGAATACATTAATACCAACAGGAGGAGAAATTAAGCCCATCTCAAGAGTCAGAACCGTCAGCACGCCAAACCAAATCGGATCTATACCAAGTGACATAATGATAGGGAAGAAAATCGGCAAGGTCAGAACCAGCATGGCGAAACCTTCAAGAAAGCAGCCCAGCACAAGGTAGATTGCAAGGATAAGAATAAGCGTTCCCGTTACTCCCAATCCCAATCCAGACAACAATTCCCCTACTGCCGAAGGAATATGACTAAGCGCCATAAATGGGTTGATAAGGTGAGCAGCAATCAAAATTAACATCACTGTCGCCGTGGTAACAACCGCGTCCCTAGACGCATGCCAAAGAGCTTTTAGCGATAAAGATCGCGTCACAAATCCGACTAAGATCACAACCCCTGCGCCAACGGCAGCCGCCTCAACAGGTGAAAATAATCCACCATAAATTCCACCAATTGTCAGAAGTATCACAGCAACAATCGGCCCAGCACCCAACAAGGCTTTGCCTTTATTACGCCAGCTTGTCGCAGGCCCAGCAGGCCCTAATTCTGGACGAAACCAACAAACTACCGTGATCACTAAAATGAACAATAGCAGCAACATAATGCCTGGCAGAACACCGGCTAAAAACAATCGTCCGATACTTTGCTCGGTGAGAATCGCGTAAATAACGAATCCAGTCGACGGTGGAATGAGTATCCCCAGTGTGCCACCTGCAGCAACCACGCCAGTAGATAGCCTTTTGTCGTAATTGAAACGATCCATCTGTCCTAACGCGACCTTCCCCATAGTCAATGCTGATGCAACCGACGAACCAGATAGCGCAGCAAAGCCGCCACAACCAATCACCGTAGCCGAAGCCAATCCGCCACGTAACTGGCCTATGATGGCATAAGCGGCGTCGTATAGTTTCTGACTCATTCCTGTGATGGAGGCGACATTCCCCATCAGAATAAACAGCGGGATAACAACCAATTCAGGCGACGAGGCTAAAGTGAAGGTTTCCGATGCCAGTAAACTGAATGCGGATCGGCTGCTATCAAGCACCGTAATACCCACAAATCCCACAGAAAACATGGCAAAAGCCACCGGAATACGCAACACCAACAGACCGAACATGATCAAGATGCCAACAAAACCAATCATTGATGCACTCATGCGGCGTCTCCTTTGTCCGTGTCTACTTTACGAATGTCACGACCTGACAAGGTTAATTCAACAGCACGTAATGCCATTCCAGCCGCTGTGATCAAAGCAAAGATAGAAAGCCCATTTTGGAACCACGCCTTAGGTATAAGCAAAAGATTGGTCGAAAGGTTCAACATAGTTGAAATTTTAGCGCTTTCATTTACCGCATAAGCAATGCCTACAAAGATGACAGTGCCCAGTAACGCGGAAAAAACATCGATTAAGCGGTTAAGCACCGCCGGATAGCTTCGTTCGAAAAGATCAACCGAGATGTGACCGCCCTGACGGTCACACAGTGCCATTGCACCAAAGAGCAGAATAACCATGGTCATGGTAACTATGTCCTGCGATCCATAAAGTGGTGACCCCATCGCACGACCAATGACATCCGCGAGAATAATGATCACCTCGAAGATTAGGCCTAAAGCACCCAAGGCGGCGGACAGGGAAATAATCCCATCCGCCAGTTTACGAATGATGACAAGCATGGGTTACTTGCCTTCCATTGCCGCAAGTGTCGCTGCGCCATTTACGCTTTTTACATAAGACTGAACCACACCAGAAACCGCCTTGGTAAACGCCGCTCTTTCATCATCAGTTAGGTCCGTTATTGTATTTGCACTATCGCCCCGAGCCACTTCGAGCGCTTCTGTAGCCGTTTTCAGCCAAGCGTCTTCCGCATTTTTAGACAGCCCAACACCACTTGCTGCGTCAACGGCGGCCTTTTGACTCGCACTTAGCCCATCATAAACTCTGCCATTAAGCACCGTGTAAAAGACAAGACGACCTAGTGGAGCGCCCAAAGTAAGGGAATCAGCCACTTCGTCAAGTTTAAAGTCTATTAGGGTTGATGCTCCTGTAATAACACCATCAATCAGGCCAGTTTGCATGGCATTATAAATCTGACTGGCTGGCATTTGCACAGGGGTTGCACCTAAGGCACTCGCGACTTTTGCGGCAGTTGCACCAGCAACACGAATTTTAAGCCCCGCTAAATCTGCAGGTGTGCGAATCACTTTATTACGCATGATGAAAATATTAGGCTCGGAGGTCCACAATGCCAGTGGTTTAGTACCCGGAAACTCACCACTCAAATGTTTATCATACGCCCGCCATAACGCTTCGTAACCTGGCATATCTTCAGGAATTGCGCCAGGTAATTCCGCTATCATGGTTTTACCAAACTGTGACGAGGTATAACCAGGTAAACCCCAAGACATATCCGCTGCACCTTGCAAAACACGCACATACTGTTCCGCAGGTCCTGCACCTAGCTCTCCGCCATGATAGCCGCGCACGGTCAAAGCACCATTAGTCGCTGCCGATAAATCAGTATTCAACTTTTCAATCACCGACGCATTAATGGTATGAAACGGTGGAGTGAAGCTAGCGAACTTTAGCTCCTCAGCAAAGACTTGAGTGGATAATGTGATAGCCGCTGAAGCAGCAATAATGAATTTATTGAATTTCATATCTGTTCTCCCAATGTTGCTTTAGTGCCTTGCTTGAAGGCTTTATTATTTTTTTATAGAACAGACCGAATCACGGAATGTCTTTTTTATATAGAAACTCTACTCTCAATCATTTGCCAAGATTTCAAACGACTCTTTCCCTCGCGAATCCTTTTGCTATTTAACAGCTACTCTGTTTTGTCTGAAGTTCCTTTGTAGTGCAGTTCAATCGAGCCCTGTCTTTTGGCTATTAGCCATTCACCATTTACGTTTTTAATTTCATCCACGAAACGACCAATAAAAATGTCCGCATTCGCTTGCACCATGCTTTCGATGCCTTCGGCCTTTTTATTCGCGGCAAACAGCACCACTCTCGACGTTACGACGACAAGACCTTGATCAATAATATTAGCTTCTATATTCGTCAGTGCATGACACGTTTCTTTTGCTGGACGCGAGGTAAAAGACTCAAAAATCGAGTCGCGTCCTTCAATTTTTACGGTCGGTGCACTCGGGCGATATAGTACGCCATCTTCGGCATAGCAATTTGCCAATTCTTGCCAACGTCCTTGATCTAGCAAGTTAATGGAACGAGTTACCAGCTTTTGGCACTGCCACTCAATCAGCATATTTTCGATCGTTCGATTGCTCATAATCCCCTACTTTTTCTGTAACCATGTGTGCAGTGCCGCTGCGACATTTTCTGGATCTTCCGCCGGTGCCATGTGTCCAGCGTCGTCGATCACGACAAGTTCACTACCAATAATTTGTTGTTGAATGGCCTGGTGCTGAACCACTGGACTCCAAGTATCTTGCGAGCCGGAAAGCAGTAAAGTTGGCACTGATATCTGTGAAAGTAGCGCTTCGGCATTGGGGCGATTTATCAATGCATGAATCTGCTTTTCAAAATCTTCAACCGAGTAAGACTCGACCATTTTTGTCAAATCAGCCATCAACTTTGCGTTATTTAATCCTTTTGGAGACATCATGGGGATTAGCCATTGCGCTGCTAACACTGAAATGCCACTCGTTTTCGCGGCTTCAATCAAGCGCATACGCCCCGGAATTTCTTTGTCTGACTTGGGATGAACACCTGTATTTAAAAGCGCTAGACGCGTTATCCGCTGTGGTGCAAGACGATATATTTCCAGAGCTACTCGCCCTCCCATAGAGTGACCTGCCAAAGCAAAACCGCCTTCGATATTGGATAACACAGACCGAGCCATGTCGGTCAGATCATCAAAACCAGCAAAGCTAATAATTTCAACGTCGGCGTCATTCTCTAATTGGATAGCAACGTTTTGCCACATGCGTTGATCACATAGCAAACCTGCTAAGCAAACCAATTTTGGTCTAGTTATGCGCACATTCATTGTGATTTATTATCCCTTTTCATCAACATTTTCGTATATCAGATGACCCAGCGCCGTATTAGAAACAGGCACATGGTAATGACGATGTATTTCGTTAACCTGATGATTCAGCGCACCACGCATGATCAACCACATCACCATTTCAGCCCCTTCTGTGCCGGATTCGCGGATGTATTCAACTTGAGAAATCGCCGCTAGCTTCTCATAGTCACTCTTTAAATCGTCCAGAAAGGCGAGGTCCCACTCTTGGTTAATCAAGCCAGCACGTTCGCCTAATAGTTGGTGACTCATGCCACCGGTTCCCCACACTTGAACATTTATGTCTTCTGGAAATTGCTCTACTGCGGCTCGAATCGCTTTACCCAAAGCTAGGCAGCGATCTCCCGTTGGTGAGGGATAAACCACGGTATTGACGGCCAAGGGAATAACTTGGCAAGGCCATTCTTCCACTTCCCCAAACACCATAGATAAAGGCACAGTAAGACCATGATCCACGTCCATTTCATTGACAATCGTCATGTCAAAGCCTTGCTTTATCAACGATTCGGTAATGTGCCACGCCAGTTTCGGCGCGCCTTTTACCGTAGGAACAGGACGTGCACCATAGCCTTCATCAGCTGGGTGATATTCTTCCCCACAGCCAATCGCAAAAGTTGGAATCACTTTCATATCAAACGCTGTGGCGTGATCGTTGTAGACCAAAATGACAACATCTGGTTTTTGCTCACGAATCCATTTTTTAGTGAACTGATAACCATCAAATATTGGCGCCCACTTCTCATCGCCACTATCGCCCTTATCAATAATATGTCCAAGCAACGGAATATGAGAGGTACCTAATCCACAGGTGATTTTGGCCATTATCGCTTCTCCTCAGATGTGTTATTTACAACATAACGATTCCCTTCCGGTGAACGGCCACCACGGCGCATCATATCGATGTATTCATCAACGGATAAATTGGTCATGGTGGAAACGGCTGCCGCCACGCTTAGTCCATCGCTCGAACTGATTTTGACAAGATAATAAATGTTGCCACCAAGGGCGATGAGCTGACTAAAATCCCGAGCAATCACGGCACATTTTTGCGCTTCCGTCATGGGCCATTTGTCTAGATAGGTACGTTCATTTTGCTTAAACGCCGTTCGATTAGATTCTTGCATTAAGGACATACAAAATTGATTGAGGTGAAAGCCTATTCTGGCCATATCGCCGTCGAACACGGTCGTGCCAGGAATATCACTGTAAGGCTTATTGTTATTATTCATTCGCGTCTTACCTTCGCTCGCTTCTTACCCTCACTAAAGAGGAATTAACTAAGTAGAACTTATTTAATTAAAGGTACACAGAAAAAACCAATCTTACATATGCACAATCAAAAACATGGCTAAAATTCTGGTTATATCATAAATTATAGATAACGAGCTTTTACTTACCACGACCTCACCAAACGACTTGTTAAAAGGACACCAAGGATGAGCAAACCTAATTTAAACTTTCCACTGACACTCAAACAATGCCGTGTTATCAGGGAAATAATGAAGAAAGGTACCGAAAAAGAAGCAAGCTCGTCGTTAAACCTAAGTCAATCCAGTGTCTCGCGTTCACTGTCACAAGCTGAACAAGCATTGCAGGTGGATATTTTTACGCGCGGCTGGAGTGGGGCTGAACCAACGTCAGCAGGGGAAGTGGTGATCTCGTCTTGCAATAGCATTTTACAAGCGATCTCTGACACAGAGTGCCAATTACAAAGCAACGTTACTGCCTTACTAAAATTAAAAACCTACGTTGAGTGGCGACATCTACTGATCGTTGAAGCCGTCGTAAAAGTTGGCAGTGCCTCTGTTGCCGCGCAAACGCTTGGCATGACACAACCAGCGGTCAGCAAAACATTAAAAGAAATCGAAAATATGGTACAGCAGCCACTATTCTCAAGAGCGCGTCGTGGTTTGATCCCGCAAGCTGCCGCCAAACAACTGGCTTCGTTATTCCTAAGAATTTCACCTGTGGCTCAATCGCTACAACACAGTCTTCAATCACTGCCAAACGAGTTAACCGGCAGATTGTCCGTAGGAATGCTGTCTTTTTCCTGCCAAGATATTGTTCCCATTGCGTTTGCTTCTATATTTAAGCAACATTCAGGGATTCGTCTGCAAGCCATGCAAGGCCCTTATCACATGCTGGCAAATGCTCTACGACAAGGTGAAATAGATTGTTTTCTGGGTCTCATGAGAAAAGGCCCGATTCACCCAGAGCTAATTGAGCTGCCATTATTACCAGCTCAATACGCTTTGATAGCTCGTGCCGATCATCCGATACACAACGACGCAAAGACACTCAATAATCTGGTTAATGAACGCTGGATTGTAGCGCGTCACGGCACGCCGATTCGGGATTATTTCGAAAGCCTGTTCCATAGCATAGACAACAAACCGCCCATTCAAGCACTGGAAATGCTGACCTTCGCCTCTTCAGAAGAGCTGGTTATCCACAGCGACGCCATCGCGCTGTTATTCTATGACGATTGGAATATCAGCAAACTCAACCCTCGCCTAAAGCAAATTTCTATTCCACTCCCAAACCCAGAATGCACCATAGGTATAACACTGCATCGCGAAAGACAATCCGCCATTATTCAGACATTTATTGAAGAGTTGAAGTTAACAATTAAGCATAAGTCACCCTCGACTCAGCTTTAACCTCTGCCGGATTCGACTCAATGCCACTGGAGTGATACCAATATAAGTCGCAATTTGCTGCTGTGGAATAGAATCTTTTAACTCAGGATAGGCAGTACGAAAATCTAGATAACGACGTTCAGCGGAATGTTTTACAAAGGCATTTTCACGCTCTTCTTTGACAATAAAGATGCGTTCAAGGAATTTAGCATAGCACTCTAAAAAACCAATATCGTGGCGCATTTGAGCATAAAAATCTTGCCAAGGATAAGAAGAAACCATGCTATCTTCCAAGGCCTGGATACCGAATAAAACTCGTGTCTCGGTCACCATCGCCTTGGTTGAGCCAATGATTCTCGGGCTCTTCGCAAAGGTTTGCGTGAACTCTTTCCCATCATCGGAAACACTTACATAACGCACCAATCCAGAATGTAAAAAATACAAACGATTCGCAAAGTCCCCTTGCTGAAACAGGTAATCACCTTTGCGAATCACATGGACATCCATTGGCACCGTCAATCTTTGCCAACCAATCTCGTAACCTAATTCGTTAAAATAGGTTTCAAAACTATTTTTCAGTTGAGTTCGATCCATCAGTGATTTTCACCTTGCTTAAATTACCATCAATAAGAAACAGTGCGACACTCAAAAACACAATACCAGAAGCAAAAGGCCAATCCACCAAGCTTAATAAACGCGACTGAGTGAGCGCGGTAAATAAAGCGACCCAAACTGGTATCGTATAAGAAAATGCCAACAACCGACTGGCCCCTGCGGTCATCACCAAACGTTGCTGCAGTACAAAGGTAAACAGCGTTGTAAACACCGTCAAATACAAGATGGTCACCCAGAAGTCTTGCGACAACCATTGCACCTGACTAAGCTCTCCCCATATTAAAGCGACAGGCAACAACCAAAGTGTACCAAATAACATAATCATAAAAGCACCAGACAACGCGCCTAAAGATCGCCCCCATTTTTGTACCGACACCACATGTAAGGCCAATAAAAAGCACGCGCCCAGAAACAGGTAATCACCAGAATGCCATTGTAAATCGTCATAAGGCTGCGTAGACAATAATACAACGACAGCCCCAATCGATCCCAGAACAAACCCGACTATTCGCCATAAAGGCGCCGCTTCTTTCAACCAAACCTTCGCAATAAAAACGCCCATCAAAGGCACAAGGGTATACAGCACCGACGTATTCAGTGGCGTAGTCGACTGTAACGCCACGAAGAGTCCAATAAAAAATCCCACCAGCGCACCGCTAATCACCACATAATGAAATATCCGCTGCCCTGAAGAAAAGAGCGTTTGAAACTGCTCAGCTTTACTCAATCCTGCACGCTGCCAACTAAATAACAATACCGGAAACAAAATCAATAACGCCAATAAAAAACGAAACGCCGACGTCGCAATCGGGCTAGCAAACGCCACCATATGACCTGATACAATGAAAGACGACGCCATCAGCCAAGCCCACAGCAACAAGGTAAAAAATGAACTCATGACGTTGCCCCGACTTCATCCGCGGCCAACATAGGCGTCAAAAAGCGGATAAAAAGATGCTCAACTACAGCAGGCTCAAGGACAATATCAAACTCAGAGTCCAAAATATTACCAAGTGATTCGTGGCTTTCAACCAACTGTTTTCGCTCTCCTTGCTGATCTCTCGTAATAAATTCAGCATTCACCAAAGCAACCGTCTGATCCGCTTTTTTCAAAGTCACCATAAGATTCTTTAAAAATACGGCCTGCGGATTTTTATGGGAATAAAAATGCCCTAGCGCACAATCTGCATCCGTGTAAGCCGCACTATCAAAGCGATAAAGAGTGAAATAGTCATCTCCCTTACATACCTGCAAATCATATTCACCCTTACCTTTAGCCAACATACGATAGCGGTCTAAACCAACCACTTGTTGCGTGTTTATATCTAACCGTAATGGTGCAATAGGCCCATTACCACCAAAGCCGGTATCAACCAAATAGCTCACACCTTCCAGCGTTAACAACGTCACTCGATGCGTTCTGCCCGCTTCGCGCTCGAAGTTATTATTCAATACTCTTGCCAACTTAAGCTGTACGTCATAACCCAAGGCTTTTAATAGCTCAAACGTCAGCTTGTTGTGTTCAAAGCAATAACCGCCCAAACCACGAGTCACTATTTTCTGGCTGATCTCTTCAAGATCCAAAGAAATCTCTTCACCCAACACCACCGCCAAACTATTAAAACTATAACGAGCCACATGCTCAGCCTGCAGAGCTTGAACAAACTCAATAGTTGGCTGTTCTGGTACAACCAACCCAAGATCAGATAAGTAATTTTGTAGACTGGATGACAATGACATACTGCGCCCCTTTAAAATAATCAACAGATACGGAATACAACCAAGATTACCGGAGTCAGAAGAGTAAAGAATTAACATAGGTTAAGAGAGGTATTTTGATTTCGGGATCAAATTCCCTCCCCAATGCCATCTTTTCAGGGTTGGGGGAAGTGATATTAAAATGAGAAATGCGTTTTTGACTAGCTCCGCCATTCGAGCGTTTGCGATGGTCGCTCCCCGAAGAGCTGCTTATAATCTTTGGCGAATTGACTCAAATGCCAAAAGCCCCATTGTGCAGCGATGTCGCTTACCGATTGACTACTTGGCGCTTGAACCAATGCGCGGCGTACGCCGTTTAATCGACTAATACGCAGATATTGAATGGGACTGATGCCAAGAATACTGTCAAAACTGTATTGTAAGGTTCGTCGACTCACATTAGTGATTTTACACAATTGTGTGACGGTAACCGGCTCATCCAAATGATGGTCTAAAAACTGACGAGCGCAATCGACCACCTTTTTTCGGTGTTTATAGCTCTGTGTTGTCGCCGGTTGTGGCGTTTCCACTTTGAGCACTTCAAGCAGAGCCATCATAACAATATCATGCTGCAACCGCGATGGTGATTCCTTGCTTTCAACTAAGAGCAAGCGCCCTAACAAAAAACGCACTTCCTCCAATATTTTATCAGGCACCCCAAGACGACCATGTTCTGTCAATTCTTTCCAATTCAAATCTACGCCATGGATCAACGCCATGTCCGTCAAAGTCGACTTATCTACGACTAAACCATACAAATCATAATCTGGCGGGGTCGACAGCTGAAAATCACAACCACCAGGTCGGCACATAATCGTGTCTTGACGGATAGTTAAGCCATTGATTCGACTACTTTCTTGATTCGCATGTGGAATGCCTAACCAAACAGAGTCCGGCCACACCACACACTTTTGTTGTAATGCCTGACTGGTATGCTCACAAAAAACCTGTAAACCATCAAAAGGCAGTTCTACAATACGACCATAAAAACCACCTCGGCTTGTTTGATCGTACTCTTGCTGCCACCCTGTAAGATTACCAGCGTGTAAATCCGCATCAAAAGCCTCCGACACTCGAACCAAAGAGCCCTTATTTGGTGCATCGATCCCTGAATTCAACATAATCCTCCCCTAAAAAAGATGCGTTTTAAGCCGGTTTTTAAAATAAAACAAAACAAGCATTTGATATATATGGCTTTTTCATTTTTGCCATTATTCGATAACGACAGTTTATGGATTTCCGTAAGGTAAACTTACATTCAAATTTCAAACCTTGGACTCAGATCTTAAGTCCAAATAAAAGTTGCAATATCTATGCCCTTTTATACTTTGCTTTTTGGGGCCAACACAATACTAGTAAAGCGTGAGAGACGGTTATGAGCAACCCACAATCTACTTTTCAATTTCGTCACATAGTTGGCGAACAAACTTTTGGCTTCGTCGACCTCGCCGATTTAATGGCTAAGGCCACGCCAGCTCGATCTGGCGACCGGTTAGCGGGCGTCGCGGCACGCACAGCTGAAGAACGCGCCATCGCACAAATGACGCTGGCTGATGTACCGCTGTCACTTTTCCTTGAGCACGCCCTTGTTCCTTACGAAAAAGATGAAATCACGCGGCTAATACTAGACGATCATGACAAAATGGCCTTTTCTATTATTTCGCATCTGACAGTCGGTGGTTTTCGAGACTGGTTATTAAGCGATTTGGCGAGCAGTGACATTCTCATACAGATCCGTCCCGGCATCACTCCCGAAATGGCGGCAGCGGTGAGTAAGATCATGCGCAATCAGGATCTCATTTTAGTGGCCAAAAAATGTCATATAAAAACCGCTTTTCGTAACACCATTGGTTTACCGGGACACCTTTCAACACGCTTACAACCCAATCACCCAACCGACGATCTAACCGGAATCGCGGCCAGTATGCTAGACGGTTTACTCTACGCCAATGGCGATGCGGTGATCGGAATCAACCCAGCGACCGACAACGTACAACAAGCCACACGTTTGATCAAAATGATGGACGAAGTCATCCAGCATTATGAGATTCCCACGCAATCTTGCGTGCTGACCCACGTGACCAACACCATTGAATGCATAGAACAAGGGGCGCCAGTGGATTTGGTTTTCCAATCCATCGGCGGCACCCAAGCCACGAACGACAGTTTTGGTTTTAATCTCGCCAATCTGGCCGAAGCCCAAGATGCGGCCTTGTCGCTGAATCGCGGAACAGTCGGTAATAACGTCATGTATTTTGAAACAGGCCAAGGCAGCGCGCTGTCTGCCAACGCGCATCACGGTTTGGATCAACAAACGTGCGAAGCCCGCGCTTACGCGGTAGCTCGTAAATTCAATCCGTTGTTGGTTAATACGGTTGTTGGCTTTATCGGCCCCGAGTATCTGTACGATGGGAAAGAAATTACCCGCGCGGGCTTAGAAGACCATTTTTGCGGCAAGCTGCTTGGTTTGCCCATGGGTTGCGACGTGTGCTACACCAATCACGCTGAAGCCGATCAAAACGACATGGATAATTTACTGACTCTTTTAGGTGTCGCCGGCTGTACATTTGTAATGGGCATTCCCGGTTCCGATGACATCATGCTGAACTATCAAACGACCTCATTCCACGATGCGCTATACGCTCGCCGCGTGTTGGGTTTAAAACCCGCGCCAGAGTTTGATATTTGGCTAGCCAAGATGGAAATCTTCAAAAACAACGAGAAATTCATCCTCAACCACGAGTTACCAGACGCATTTCATAAGTCTCTCCACCGCATGATTGGAGGTCATTCATGAGCACCGATAAGTCCTTTCCGACCCATCCGCATGCGCCTATTACCACTGGAAAAGAAGAACCCGTCACTGAAAACATAGAGCCAGTGACTGAAAATGCATGGCGTAAACTCAACGCATTCACAGACGCGCGCGTTGGTCTAGGACGTTCTGGCATCAGCGTACCAACTAAACACCTGCTGGCATTTCAATTAGCCCACGCACAAGCCATTGATGCGGTTCATACACAACTCGACTCAGAGTCTTTGGCAAAAGACCTCATGGCACAAGAGTGGGCACCACACAGCACGCCCCTCATACTGCACAGCCGTGCAATAGACCGCGCCTCATATTTGCAACGTCCAGATTATGGCCGACGACTCGACGAAGAATCCGCCAATACACTAGACGAACACAGAGCCGCCACGTCACAACACTATAACCTTGCCATCGTGGTGGTGGATGGCTTGTCTTCTCTAGCAATTGAACAAAACACCTTGCCATTTTTAGAGGCGCTTTTCAGTTATATCCACGTTCAGCAAGACCCCACACAGAAAAATACAAAAAGCAGCCATAAAAACGATTGGAGCCTAGCGCCGATTTGTTTTGTGAAACAAGGTCGCGTTGCCATTGGTGACGATGTTTGCGAGCGCCTAAACGCTAAATGCGTATTAGTGCTGATCGGTGAACGCCCCGGCCTTAGTTCACCGGATAGCTTAGGTTTGTACCTGACATGGGGCGGTAAAGTCGGCCTTACTGACGCCTTTAGAAATTGCATATCCAATGTTCGTCCGGCCGGTTTGGTTTATCAAGAAGCAGCGCGCAAAGCGTTCTATTTATTAAACGAAGCACGCACTCTCAAACTGTCTGGCGTAAAACTGAAAGACCGATCAAACGATGACTTAATCATAGACACCAGTAAAGAATCTAAAAACTTTCTCATATCTTAACCATGAGAAAAAAGAAAAAGTAACCATAAAAAATATAAGCCCATCCGGGTAAAAAATGACTATAAAAACCACAATTAAAAGAGAACAAAGGGAACTACTATGTCTGATCAAATGAATAAGGAATATCTGGCTAAACGCCAGCTTAAAAGAGGCTCCGCTGGCTGGGTTTTGCTAGCGGGCTTGGGCGTATCCTACGTAATTTCCGGTGATTTCGCGGGCTGGAACTTTGGTATTGCGGAAGCGGGCTGGGGCGGTTTTGCCATTGCAGCAGGACTAATGGCTGTGATGTATTTTACCCTTGTATTGGCCTTAGCTGAAATGTCAGCCGCCATTCCTGCGGCAGGTGGCGGTTATAGTTTTGCTCGCCAAGCCATGGGACCAACTGGCGGTTATTTAACTGGCTTAGCGGTATTAATCGAATACGCACTGGCGCCCGCCGCCATTGTTATTTTCATCGGTTCTGCGGTGGAAGCCTTATTGGGTTTTAATGGGCCTTGGGTCTACGCCGCATTTTATATTGTCTTTATCGGTATTCATTTAGCCGGTGCTGGCGAAGCATTAAAAGTCATGATGGTGATTAGTGGTTTAGCGGTCATCGCGATTCTAGCTACCGCCGTCGCATTGATTGGCGATTTCGATACAAGCCGTTTATTTGATGTGCCTGTGACGGATGCTGTTGGTGCAAGTGAGTTTATGCCAATGGGTTGGTACGGTATTTGGGCCGCTTTGCCATTTGGTATGTGGTTGTTTTTGGCCGTCGAAGGTGTGCCATTGGCCGCCGAAGAAGCCAAAGACCCAGCCAAAGATGTACCAAAAGGCATCATCGGCGCGATGGTTTTCTTGTTGTTCACCGCTTTGTTAGTGGTGTTTTTATTGGCTGGTGCTGCTGGTGCAGACGCTATGGGTAAAAGCGCGGTTCCATTGGTCGATGCGCTAAACTTTGCAGGACATGAAACACTGGGTACGGCGGTCAACATACTTGGACTCGCTGGATTGGTCGCGTCTTTCTTCTCGATTATTTACGGTTACAGTCGCCTAGTATTTGCTTTATCTCGTGCTGGTTACATTCCACAAAGTTTGTCTGTCACGGACAAGCGCAAAGTGCCTTCACGCGCATTGATCGTTCCAGGTATTTTGGGGTTCCTTGCTTCTTTGACCGGCGAAGGTGACCTAATGCTGGCCATGGCGGTTGTCGGTGCAACCGTGTCTTATGCCTTGATGGCACTTAGCCACATATTGCTGCGCATAAACCATCCAGACATGCATCGTCCTTATAAAACACCTGGCGGTATTTTCACTTCATCTATTGCGTTTGTTTTATCATTGCTGGCTCTGACGGGTGTTTACGCATACGACCCTCGCGCGTTTTTTTACACCCTAGTGCTATTCGCCATTGGCGCAGCGTACTACTTCTTGTATAGCAAAAACCACCTTGTGGCGAAAACACCAGAAGAAGAGTTCGACATGCTGGCGGCAGCAGAAGCAGATCTCTAGCCACTTCACCTTAATGCGCTTCTAACATGTTGTAATTAGTCGATTAAGTTCGCTAAGAGAGCCCCGCATTCTTTAATGCGGGGCTTTTTCATAACACCAGATAAGACACAGAACCAATAATGTGTATATTAATTGCATAAATAAAACATTCGAAAATGACGACATGCGACAGAAGTGAGACTAAGACAATGAAACATTATTTAGAACGTGACTACGCCGGTTATGGCCGACACGGGCAGCCAAACGTTAAATGGCCAAACAACGCTCGTGTCGCGCTGCAGTTTGTCTTAAATTTTGAAGAAGGCGGTGAAAACTGTGTTGCTCATGGCGACGAACACGCCGAGACGTTTCTGTCAGAAATATTTGGTGCGCAGCCATTCAAAGACCGACACATGAGCATGGAATCGCTTTACGAGTACGGTTCTCGGTCTGGCGTTTGGCGCATACTCAATGAGTTTGAACGCCGAGGTCTACCGCTAACGGTTTTCGCCATTGCGACCGCATTGGAACGCAATCCAGACGTGGCCAAAGCCTTTGTAGCAGGCAAACACGAAATTGTCTGCCACGGACTAAAATGGATTCATTACCAAGACATGCCCATCGAGCAAGAACGAGAACACATGACCAAAGCCCTCGCTCTTATCGAAAAAGTGACCGGCGTAAAACCAACCGGTTGGTACACAGGACGTGATTCGCCAAACACACGCGCCTTGGTCGCAGAACACACGCAGCTAAAATACGATTCAGACAACTATGGCGACGACTTACCTTATTGGGTAAAAGTCCCGCATCACAAGGATGCAAGTCAAACCAAACCGCACCTCATCGTGCCGTACACCCTTGACTGCAATGACATGAAGTTTTCCTCGCCTTATGGCTTTAATCATAGCGAAGAATTCTTCCAGTATTTGAAAGACAACTTTGATTGCTTGTACGAAGAAGGCGCCACCGCACCGAAAATGATGTCCATCGGCATGCATTGTCGAACCCTTGGCAAACCAAGCCGCTTTATGGCACTGAAGAAGTTTTTGGATTACGTTCAATCTCACGAGAAAGTCTGGATCGCCCGCCGCGAAGAGATTGCCGATCATTGGATAGAGAATCATCCGCCTGCTTAACCATAAAAAAATGGCGATTGACCTTTCAGGACAATCGCCATTTTCTTACTAAGAATTCGTTAAAAAACCACGTCATCCGATACGGTCACAAAGATGGAATGCCTAACTTCATTAAATAAGGCTTTGCTGCAGTGCCCTTCGCCTTCTGTGTCTTCTAACAAGACAACGTCGCCAGCGCCGAATTGGCGAGTTTCACCGGACGACACTTTGAACTCGCAGCGACCTTTGATGATGAACAATAACTGACGCTGTGGCGCTGGGTGCCATTTGAAATCGTAGTCGCTTGGGGTTTCACGGAAGATCATCTCGCCTGCTGGAAAACGCTCTGACATAAAGCCAATTGGACCACCATCGCGGACATCGATATTCAAATCACCGAAATGGCTCTTGCCCTGATCATCGTTAAAAATGCGCGTAAGTTGCATATCTTAATCCTTTTTGAAATTGGTCTTATCAGCGTTGCTCAGCATAACGCCAGAGCGATTCTTCGAGCTTGCTCGGGGAGCGAGGCGTTATGCTGAGTGAAGCACAACAAGAGCTAGGCGTTATGCTGAGTAACCACAAAAAAATGTTAGCTCAAATTCTGTAATGTGTGACTCAACACAGCGAGACTAACCGCCACATCAGGCGTATCAATCGCTTCCGCTGGGTGATGACTAATGCCTTTGTCACAACGTATAAATAACATGGCCACAGGGCAAATATCCGCCATCGCCATGGCGTCATGTCCCGCACCAGAAAATAAGGTATGCACCGGAATATTTTGTGTTTCGATGGCCTTGCGTAGCACGCTTTGTAGCTTGGCGTCACAATGCACGGCGTTGGCAGCGTGGGTGGCTTTGCGCTCTATGCGCACATTACGCCGTGCGGCAATAGCATCTAATTCAAGCAATATTTCGTCGAGCGCGACGTCGCGTTTTTCGTCAAATTCGCTGCGAATATCGAGGGAAAATCCCGTATTACCAGAAATTACATTCACGCCATTCGGGCGATTTTGGATGCGCCCAACCGTGGCGACAATGCCATGATTTTGTGCGACTTTTTCTATCGCCAGAATCATCTCACTGCTGGCGCAAAGCGCATCTTGGCGTAGATTCATTGGCACAGTGCCTGCGTGTCCGGCCATGCCGATGACATTAAATTCAAAGCGTTTTGCACCCGCAATGGCGCTAACGACACCAACTGGCAAATCTAAGTCTTCTAAAACTGGCCCTTGTTCAATATGCAGCTCAAGGTAACCGAGCAAATTGTCTGTTGAAATAGCGGCATTCGGAATACTCGCAAAGTCCGAACCAAAGCCTTTTAGCGCTTGCGCCAAACTAATGCCATCGCTGTCTTTTACATCCGCCCAGTTTGCTGGCCATTGGCCTGTCAGAGCGCGACTGCCAAGCAATGTGGAGCTAAAACGCGTGCCCTCTTCGTCACCAAAACCGACTACATCGAGATGAAACGGGAGACGAATACCGGCCGCTTTCATTGCGGCAATCAAGGTTACGGGCGTGATAACCCCCAACATGCCGTCGTATTGACCGCCGTTTGGCACCGTATCCAAATGACTGCCCATGATAAAGCGCGGCGCGTCTGGATCTGCCGCTTGCCAGCGCCCCCAAAGATTGCCCGCTTCGTCTTGCCACGTTTGCATGCCTGCGTCTTGCATCCAACCGCTAACTAACTCATTGGCTTGTTTGTGTTCTTTGGTGAGATAACGACGATCTAAGCAATCATCGCTTTGACTGATTTTTCCAAGTTCGTCACAGCGATCCATGACCAACTGAGCGAGTTTATCGCAATCAGTCATTATGATTCTCCACTGTAAACGGCCATCGCCGCATCGACTGCCGCACCCGCTGGTAACGCAAATCCAGCACGTCTAAGCACGGTTTCCAGCGATTGTAAGGTGTGCAATACGGCGTCTTGGCGAGCGTTGTAACCCATGGTGCCGATGCGCCAAACCTTGCCTTTTAATGGACCAAAGCTAGTGCCTATTTCGATGTTAAAAATGTTCAATAAATCATGGCGAATTTTTTCGCCGTCTACGTTGGCAGGAATATGAATGCCAACGACGTTGCTCATCTTATGTTTTAAGTTACCAAATGGAGTCAAGCCCATAGCAAGAACGCCTTGTAGCATGGCATCACCAGCTACCTGATGACGTTTCATCACGGCGCCTTGGCCTTCGTTAAGTAACGCAATCGCACACTCACGGGAACCAAACAACATGGTCGCGGCTTCCGTGTGATGGTTCAAACGCTCGTCGCCCCAATAATCCATAATCATGGGCAAATCAAAATAGTTCGAGCGAATGCGCATACCAGATGAACCTTGATGATGCGCATCACGAATCCCCGCTTCCACATGAGCGCGTTTGCGCACACAAGACACAAAGCGATCGCTTAGCGTCATCGGTGCGCTGCCTGATGGGCCGCCGAGACACTTTTGCAAACCAACCGACACAGCGTCGATTTTCCACGCATCAACTTCCAACGGGTTACCGCCAATAGACGCCGTCGCATCGGTGTAAAACAACACATCGTGAGCGCGGCAAATATCACCTAACGCTTCCAAAGGCTGAAACATAGTCGTCGAGGTATCGCCCTGTACAATCGCCAATAATTTTGGCTGTACTTTTTTGATCGCGTCTTCAATTTGCTGTGGATCAAAGACTTCACCCCAAGGCACTTCGATAGTGTGAACCTCTGCATCGGCGCGTTCGGCAATCTCAGCGAGTAAATGACCGAAGCGACCAAAGATAGGAATCAGCACTTTATCGCCAGGCTCTAAACAAGACACCAAAGCCGCTTCAATTCCTGCGCGCGACGTGCCATCGATCAAAAAGGTTTGCTGGTTTTTGGTATTAAAAACGCGACGATACAACTCCATCACTTCGTTCATGTAGCTGGTCATGGTTGGATCATATTGCCCCACCAGCTGAGTCGACATGGCCGACAACACGCGTGGGTAGCAGTTAATCGGGCCGGGGCCCATGAGTAATCTTGGTGGCAATGAAAGTGGCTGCATAATAATTTCCTAAGCTAGAACCTGATAAAGCATCTTGATGCCAGTGAAAATCAACACCACAGCGAAGACTTTCTTCAACTTAGAAGCGTCCAAACGATGCGCCAATCCTGCACCAACAGGCGCAAATAAAACCGTCAATGGAATGATGCACGCCACGCCAATCAGATTAACCAAACCTATTGTGCCGTATGGCGCATCAACTGGGCTTTGGCCAAAAACCAGCATGGTTAATGCCGCAGGCAATGAAATGATTAAACCAACCGCAGCCGCTGTACCTACCGCACGATGCGCTGGGTAATTACAGAAAGTCAGAATAGGGACCGTCAAGGTGCCGCCGCCGATACCCACCATTGAACTAAAGAAACCAACACAGGTAGCAATCACACCTTGGCCAGTACTACCCGGTAAGGATTTAAATACGCTGTCTTTTTTACCCAGCAACATATTCAACGCAGATAAGGTCGCAATGATGCCGAACATCAAAGATAACCACTCACCATCCACACGAGTCACGACAAAACTGCCAACCATCACGCCTAAAAAAATATAAAATCCCCAGCGTTTCAGCAAGTCGAAATCCACATTGCCTTTGGCCTTATGAGCTCGAATCGAACTAATGGACGTCGGAATAATGGTCGCCAACGACGTCGCGGTTGCCACCAACATAGCCGTATCCGCACTGACACCCAATCCTTGATACAAGAAAAACAGTACCGGCACGATTACAATTCCGCCGCCAACACCCAGCAAACCGGCTAAAATCCCGCCCACCACACCGGTGGCCATCATGGCGAGAATCATGGAATAGTTTTCCATTATGAATGACATTTTTCTGTTCGCTCCTAAGTTGGATAATTACTAAATAAAAGTGTTACTAAATAAAAGTGTTACTAAATAAAAACACTAACGATGGCCGAGCCATCGCTTCGTGGATCCGTCGCCGCGTCGGCATGGCCGTCTTGATGAAGCACCACCGCGCCAGCGTGACCCATTAATTCATTGCACGAATCGACGATCACCAAATCATGTCCGCGTTTCACCAGCTCATCAGCGGCGATCTCGGCAAAGTCTCCCTCGACTTTCAAATTATGACTCACATCACCCCATGTACGTCCCAGCAACCAACGACCTTCGCTGATTGCCTGATCCAACGGCATACCATGATAAACATAACGACTGAACAGCGCCGCTTGAGTCTGCGGTTGACCTTCACCGCCCATGGTGCCGTAACTCATGCGACGACCATCGTTTAATTCGGCAAAAGCAGGATTCAGTGTATGAAATGGCTTCAAGTTCGGCGAAAGCGCTTGTAATGAGTCTTTATCTAACGAAAACGACGAACCGCGATTATTCCACACAATACCAGTGGAAGGACTCACCACACCGCTACCGAATTCCCAATACAAGCTCTGAATATAACTGACCATGCGACCTTCATTGTCACACGCGCCCATCCAAACCGTGTCGCCATGTTTGGCTTGATGCGGCCAAGGTTGCGCTTGTTCTAAGGCGATGTCGTGACACATTTTCTCTAGCTGCTCGTCATCCAGCAAAGACGACAAATCCATTGCTAAACGTGATTCATCAGTAACGAATTGGTTACGGGCGATAAAGGCTTGTTTGGTGCATTCAATCAATAAATGCGCCATATCTGTGGCGGTTTTGCCTTGCTTATAGAGCTTGTCATATAAGGCCAAAATCAATAAAGACGCGATCCCTTGTGTCGGTGCTGGCAAGTTATAAAGAGAACCAACACTGGTTTTAACCTGTAAAGGCGCAACGCGCTTTGCTTGATAGGAATTAAAATCTGCCAAGCGAATCGGCGACTCTGCTGTCGCCAAATCTTTCGACAAACGTGCGGCGATGTCACCATGATAAAAATCGTCTAAGCCTTTTTCAGCAAGCTGTTCAAGCGTTTTCGCCAACACGGGCAAGGTCAGATTATCACCTTCTTTATAAAGGCCTCCCGCCGTCAAAAACGCCTCGTTAAAACCTTGAACATGAACCAAATCAGCAAAGGTTTTCTTACTGGCGTCGACGTAGGTTTTTGTCACCGCGCTGCCGTTTTTCGCTAATTGAATCGCGTCATCAAGCAAGGTCGATAAAGGCAAGTTTTGTGCGTTGGAGGCGGCTTGCCATTCTTGGCTCACAGCTAACGCTTCTTGCCAGCCTGCGACGGCGCCGGCCATGGTCAAGGCGGCTTTGCCTCCTCGTGTCGGAATGCTGTCATGGCCGCAATAAAAACCCAGTGTCGCCAGTTCTGCAGCCTTGCCAGAAGCATCAATACCGACGGGTGTTTTGCCCGGTTCGCTGACCAACCAAAAACCGTCGCCACCCAGGCCATTCATGTGCGGATACACCACCGCAATCGTGGCCGCCGCCGCAACCATGGCTTCTATCGCGGTGCCGCCTTGTTCTAGAATTTTCCGTCCTGTTTCTGTGGCTTTAAAATGCGGTGCCGTAAAAGCTATCTCGTTCTTTTTCATGACGCCGACTCCATTAAGGTTTTTGCGAATTCAATCAACGCCATATCCGTGCCTTTTGATCCCAACAAAGATAAGCCACATGACGCGCCATCTAAGGTACAAACCGGTAAATGTAACTGAGGAAGACCGGCCAACCCTGCAATGGCCGTCATGTCCATCAACTGATTGCGATACGCAGCTAGCTCGTCATCGGAGGCATCAAATAAAGGCGCTAAACCGGGCGTGGTCGGAATGATAAGAACCGACCCTTCGATTTCGCTTTCGAGCCAATCCGTAAACCGTTGTCGTTGTTGTTTCGCCGCAGCAACGTCTGCATCTGAAATGGTTTTACACCACTCAAAGCGCAATTGAATGTCTGGCGCAAAGACTGACGAGGCCTCAACATCATCAAGGCTCTTAAGGCTCTCAATCCACTTGCCATGTTCATGCCAGATTTCTGCGCCTTGCAAGGTGCGAAACGTCTCGCTGGTTTTCCATGTTTGCGTATCGATCTCTAAAACGGATTCTTTCGGAAAACAGCCTTGCTCGCGCCATGTTTGCAGCTGCGCTTTTAGCGCTTTTTCGTGGGCGACTTGATCGAGCAAATTGTTGGCGATCAAGACGTTATTGATTCTTTTCGGGGTCTTTATTTTCAATGCACTTTTTTTCAAAAGAATGGCAGCGGTTTTTTCCAGCGTGGCTAAATCTTTGGTGAGCCAGCCGACCGTATCGAAAGACGGGGCAAGCGCCACCATGTTGTCGGATGGAATCACGCCATGGGTCGGACGTAATCCAAACAAGCCGTTGTAGCTGGCTGGCACACGAATCGAGCCGCCAGTGTCTGTGCCCAAGCCAATGTCGGCGAGGTCTAATGCAACAGTCACCGCCGAACCCGATGACGAACCGCCTGGGAGACGATCTGGTGTCACCGGATTTGAGGGTGTTCCGTAGTGAATATTTTGACCGTTGAGACTGTAAGCCAACTCATCAGTGATGGTTTTACCGCAAAAAATTGCCCCAGCATCAAGCAAAGCAGCGACGCTAGAAGCCGTTTTTGTCGGAATGGGATGAGTAGAAAGCCAAGTTGGATTACCTGCAGAAGTTGGCAGCCCTGCCATATGAAACAAGTCTTTCACCGCCAAACGTAAACCGGTTAACGGTAAGGAATTATCGGCTGGTGTTGTGTCACTCCAAACCGTTTTGGAGAGTGTCATAAAGGGATTATCTACCATGAAATGTTTCATATGTCCTCCGCTTGATTAGCACATATGAAACAATCGTTTCACCACCCTGTCAACTGAAACAAAAAAAGAATTCTAATTTTTCTTCAAAAGTGTCGCAAACAGTGTGGGGGTTTTTCTCTTAAAAATAAAAGTCCAACGTCACAATACGACGTCACGAGCACAGTAGTCGTAACCGTTAAGGTTCCAATTCATCCAAATCTTCATATAAGGCTGAAATCGCTTGCGTCTGACGACTCGCCGCATCGCCCAGAAAACCGAATACTCGATTACACAACATAGAAATTAGGCTCATCGGTGCTGCATAGCTGTCGAATGGGCTTTCATTTCCGAGGTGGCAAAGCAGCACATGGGAAACTTGTTGGTTATACACCTGACCCGTTGGGTCTGTGATCAAGACTGTAGTTCGACCTTGCAAAGCTTCAACGATTTGCTTGAACTGACGTGTTCGACGCCTAAAGCCCAGCAAGACAATCACTTCATCGTCGAGAATGTCGTGTAGGTCTTCCCCCAAGGTTTGACCCGGTTGCGGTAACAAGCGAACGGAATGACGCACTTGTTGCAACTGCTGACGAAAATGCAACGCCAACGGATAAGCATTACGAAAACCTATCAAGGTCACTCGGCTTGCTTTGGCTAGGCGCTCACTGATCTCGTTAAGGGTCTCTGGTCGCAAGCCTTCAAAGGTAAGCGATAGGTTTTTTAGCTCCTGCGCAGTTTGATCCAAAGACGAACCTTGCGTAAAAATCGGCACGCCGCTTTCGCGCAATGCTAATTGAGCTTGTTTGGCACCTTGTTGCGAATCATAACCAAGCTGGCGAAAAAAACGACTCACGGTGGCTTTTGACGTATTGGTGTTTTCAGCAATCTCGGCGGACGTTTGACTCACAATCGCCAAGGGGTTTTGTTGTAAATAATTCGCTATTGATCGCGCCGAAGGAGAGAGCGTTGGATAAGTCTTCTCGATCAGGGATAGCACATCCTGCTTTGTCGCCACGTATAAACCTCAATTCGGGGATATTTTGCTCTACGGTAATTGATTATCGTTGAGCTGCCAACTTAGATTTCGCTTTGATGCCTCGTTGTGTGCTTTCTTCTGAAAGAAGAGCGAACCAGAAAAACAACAGCGCACCAAAATATCAACCTCGCTCCACATTGAAGCACAAAATCAAGATGAAACTCCCCATTCTATCGCAAGTCTTTTCGCCATTACTCTTTCTGATAATGGGTTTCATACTCGTCTTGCAGTGTTTTGTTACATAAATCAACACTTAAGAAACTTTTGTTTCATATTGGCATGGGTGTTGCAAATTGCGTTTCAGGCATTCACAAAACGAAACAGGAACCCCAACCATGAAAAGATTGACCAAACTACTAGGCAAAACATTGATCATCGCTGCAGGCTTTAGCGCACTAAGCGCAAGCGCAGATGTATTGCAGGACATAAAAGACCGTAACCTTATTCGCATCGCTGTTCCACAAGACTTCCCGCCATTTGGATCGATTGGTACTGATTTGAAACCACAAGGTATCGATGTGGATATGGCAAATTACATTGCTAAAGAAATGGGTGTGAAAATCGAAATCGTCCCAGTGACTAGCGCAAACCGTATTCCTTACCTACAAACCAAAAAAGTAGACCTAGTGATTTCCAGCCTTGGCAAAAATCCAGAGCGTGAAAAAGCCATCGACTTTTCGACACCTTACGCGCCTTTCTTCTTAGGCGTCTTTGGTTCTAAAGATGAGGACGTAACACAAATCAGCCAACTAGCAGACAAAACCGTTGGGGTAACGCGCGGTTCAGTGGAAGACCTAGAATTGGAAAAATACGCACCCAAATCTGTCAACGTACGTCGATTTGAAGACAACAACACAACACTAACGGCTTACCTCTCTGGTCAAGTAAACCTGATCGCAACCGGCAACTTGGTCGCAACGGAAATCGCAAAACGTCAGCCACAACGTGCACCAGAAAGTAAATTCATGCTGAAAGATTCGCCTTGTTACATCGGCATGGCAAAAGGCGAAGTAGCGCTACAAGCCAAAGTGAACGAGCTAATCAAAGCGGCCTTGGCGTCGGGTGAACTAAACGACATTTCTATGAAATGGTTAAAAGCACCACTACCTAAAGGCTTCGGCGCATAAGGCTTTCGCTATGTTGTATTTCTCTGATCTATTGCAATACAGCGACGTGTTTCTCAGTGGTTTAAAAACCACTGTTGAACTCACTGTACTGACAACGATCTTGGGCGTGTCATTGGGCACACTCTGCGCGACCGCTCGCCAATACGGTAACCAAGCCAGTCAGCGTATTGTCACTGTATACGTGGAACTTATCCGCAACACGCCGTTTATTGTTCAACTGTTTTTTATTTTCTTCGGTCTTCCCGCTATTGGCATGATGTTGTCGCCATGGGAAGCCAGCATGATCGCACTGACGATTAACCTTGGCGCGTACAGCACAGAAATTATTCGCGCGGGTTTGGGCAGCATTTCAAAAGGACAAATTGAAGCCGCAAAAGTGTTGGGGCTGACTTTTCAACAAACGCTTGTTCGCGTCATTTTTACGCCCGCGTTTGAGAAGATTTACCCTGCCTTAGTCAGCCAATGCATCATTGTGATGTTGGGCTCTGCGGTCATTTCACAAATCTCCGTTGAAGATTTAACCTACGCCGCCAACCTTGTGCAATCGCGTAACTTCCGAGCTTTTGAAAGCTATGCGGTGACTGCCTTGTTGTACCTTGGTTTGTCTATTCTGTTGAGATTTGCTTTCAACACTTTAGGAAAACGCCTATTTGCTTATCGTACTTCCAATTAATGCATTCTTTGTGAGAAGAAAAAGACGATGAAAAGCAAAATGAGGAAAACTCAATGATCGAATTTTCTAACTACGATATTTTGCGCAACTTATTGTTTGCGACACAATGGACCATTTTACTGTCACTCGCTGCGTTTATAGGTGGCGCCACCGTCGCACTGACATTAACCGCCATGCGCTTGACGCGTAACCCTGCAATGCAACGTATCGTGCGCGTTTACGTGGAACTGTTTCAAGGCACGCCATTATTGATGCAGATGTTTTTGTGCTTCTTTGGTTTATCTATGCTGGGTTATGAAATATCCGCTTGGGGGGCGGCGATTTTGTCGCTGACGTTTTTTACCAGCGCCTTCTTGGTGGAAATCTGGCGTGGCTGTATCGACACGCTACCGAAAGGACAGTGGGAAGCCAGCCGTTGTTTGGGTTTGAGCTTCTTACAAACTTTGCGCTTTATTATCTTGCCGCAAGCGATTCGTGTGGCAACCGCACCAACGGTCGGCTTTTCAGTACAAGTGATTAAAGGCACGGCGTTGGCCTCGGTAATTGGTTTTGTCGAACTGACCAAGGTCGGCACTATGTTAAACAACGCCACCTTTGAACCCTTCAAGATATTCACGCTCGTCGCACTTATTTATTTCATGCTTTGTTACCCGCTGTCTTTGTACAGCAAGCATCTGGAGAAAAAATTCAATGTCTCTCGTTAACTTACATCAAGTCCATAAATACTATGGCGATCACCATGTGCTCAAAGGCATTGATCTCGACATCAAAGCGGGCGAAGTCATTTCCATCATTGGGAGAAGTGGCTCAGGCAAAAGTACGTTATTACGCTGCATCAATGGCTTAGAGCAATACCAAGAAGGCGGTATTACGGTTGACGGTAAAGAAGTCACCACAGATGACATTCAAGTTCGCCGTCTCGCCCTGAGCGTGGGTATGATCTTCCAAAACTTTAATCTGTTCCCACACATGACGGTTGGCGAAAACATCATGCTTGCACCGACAATTGTGTTAAAGAAGAGCAAAGCCGAGGCCGAGACGACGGCGCGTGCCATGCTGGAAAAAGTGGGACTTGCAGAGAAATTCGATAGCTTCCCAGAAAAGCTTTCTGGCGGTCAGCAGCAACGTGTGGCCATCGCCCGCGCCTTGGCGATGTCTCCAAAGGTTTTGTTGTGTGACGAAATCACTTCCGCACTCGATCCAGAACTGGTCGGTGAAGTATTAAAAGTACTAGAGCAATTAGCCAAAGAAGGCATGACCTTAGTGCTTGTGACACATGAAATGAACTTCGCCCGCGACGTCGGCAGCCGAGTCGTCTTCATGCACCAAGGCAAAGTCTGGGAACAAGGCGATTCTAAAACCATCTTGTCTAACCCACAGACAGACGAACTCAAACAATTTATGGGAGCCGTGCTTTAGTTTTTTATTTATTAGTGAGAATGGTAAAAAGCCACAGCCTACGCATCATTACGATACTGACGTGCCCCCTTAATAAGGGAAACTTGATCTCGTTCAATAATTTTCGCTGAAATATTGGTAGCCATAGTTTATGAAATAACCAAGTAACAGAAACCATATGAAGATAAAAATTGCGGCAGTGTAGTAGTTCACTGGTTTTTCGGCGGCGCTCTCTGCTTTCAACTTTGCGGCGCGGATCACATGTTGTGGTGTGAGTCGTATAACCAGTGCCAACCCAATCGGAACAATGATTAAATCATCCAAGTAACCGATAACGGGAATAAAGTCAGGAATCAAGTCAATCGGGCTAAGTGCATAAGCCACTACCAGCATGGCCAGCAGTTTTGCGAACCACGGCATGTCAGGATCTTGGATGGAAAAATACACCGTCAATGTATGGCGCTTCATCTCTTTGGCTTGTTTTTTAAGCTTATTGAACATCATTTTCATCACTCAACCTCATGACACACAACACAAACCTTATTGCCGTCGGCATCTCTGAAATACGTCCCATAATAACTTTGGTGATATTCATTGCGCAGCCCCGGTTGGCCTTCGCAGGTCGCGCCGTTTGTTATCGCTAAATCATAAGCGGCGTTGACGGTAGCTCGATTTTTTGCGGTGAAAGCGATCATTTGGCCGTTGCCCGCGTGATGCAGTTGGCCATTGAATGGTTTGCTGATAACGAATAAAGGGCGACCATCGGCGCTGTCGCTGTTCCAACCCGCCCACGGTTTGTTTCGGTCATAAAATCGCTCTTGGATGTCTAAGCAAGCCATCAGCTTACTATAAAAATTATAAGCGCGTTCGAAGTCACTAACACCGTAATAGATATGTGAAAACATAGTTCTTCCTGTCATGTATCCTAATAAAAAGATGCTTCGATTAGCATAACCCAGTTCATAGGCAATGTGATGACAGTGCGTATCAATGAGGCAATAAGAAAAAAGTGAATAGCGGAAAACCAGCTGATGACTCGTGCTGATGAAGCGCTCTACAGTTCAAAGGGAAATGGCCGTAATTGCATCACAACGGTGACATAAACGACGGCTCACAATCCACATTTTTTTGATCCAGCCCAAATACCGACGACCAAGACCATTCGCCAGGGTTGAGTACAAAACCGTAGCTCAGCGTTAAACCGGATTCGATTTTAATATCACCCAATCTGGCGTCGCTTTGATCGGTAATATCGTAGTCTTCACTCACGATTTCTTCCCCTGCGATGAGTTTGTTCGCTACTTTGTCGGAGTAAATCAATAACCGAATGCTGTTGATTGACTGAATGCCAATGGCCGAGCCGCCAAAGTCACCCGCAGCAAACCGAATCGGTGCAGAAATACAATGTGTATTGCCTTGCTGCTTGACGATTGCTCGTCTAACTGGCGTCTCTCTAAAAACAAGCACGCCTTTTCCAGCGATGCCACGCAGTTGCAATAGTGTTCCGACTTTTGGTGACGCGATATATACCACGGCTTTGATTTCAGAAGGAGCGATTATATCTAAAGCCATTGTTTCAGCAGAAAAGAGCGACAAAAATAGCCAAAATGAGCATAACTTGGTGGATAAGTGGGGGTAGTTATTAACAACCTTTATCTTATTGATGATTTTCATGATGTTCCGCCAACTTGTGGATAATCGAATGTTTGATCGCCACTGTCGCTCGGTAATGCCAATATAATAAGCAGAATCACCATACCGATTGCAGGAACCAAGACCACCCATAACCACCAAGCAGAGCGATTGGTATCGTGCAGTCTGCGAACAGTTAAAGACAGCATCGGCAAAAAAACCAGCAGACTATAAAGCGCGTCCATTTTCCATGTCGCTTGAAAAAACACCTCCAATACGACAAACACCATCGAGATCAAAACATTCACTAAGGAAAACACCCAAAACGCTTCCCGTGAGGCGGTTCCTGAAAATTGCGCATATCGCTTCCACCCGTCAAAATACCAGTTCATACTTTTCTCCTAATAAGAGATATTTGAAGACTTAAAAGTACGTTTCCACCAAGAAACTTGCGTCCTCAATCAGGTTCGAGGACGTCCTTGATGGCTTTCTAGGACATAATGTCGACTAGGATGATCTGTAAAAACAAACATTAATAATCTAAGCGGAGCCAAAATGATCGCCATTCCATTGCCTTTTGTGGTTGCCCTACTGTTGTCTATATTGGCGGCTTTGTTGTTTATTCGTCGTGAAGAAAACACTCAGTCAGCGTTTGCTTTTGTCGCTTTGTGTGCACTAACAACAACGGTAGTAGGACTACGCTGGACGTTTGATTACTCGTTATTTCGTTTACTGCAACCTATCTTGGCAGCCTGTATTCCTGCGACGGCTTGGTACTGTTTTTCAAGTGCTCACAAACGCCATGCGTTTCGTTTTTGGCATTTATTGCCACCTATTTTTGTCATTTTATGCTCTTTTACTTATCCCTTCTGGCGACCACCTCTAGACCCTGTCTTGACGCTGCTATATGTGGGTTACGGTAGCGCGCTGATTCATGCGTCGTTCAAAGCCTCACGCATCCCCGAGCAAGTCCGCTTATCAGATATAGACAAAGCACTCAAAGCGGAACGGCTCGCGGGTGCCATGCTATTAATGTCTGCGATGATTGATGGTGCATTAGCGGTCGATTTTTCACTTTTTTCTGGCGAACACGCGCTGATTATCCTAGCCATTGGTCATGCCGTGCTGTTACCCGTGCTCGCCATCGCGGTGATTATGATCAGCTCGAGCATTGCGCCAAGTATTAATGAAACGTCCTATCAAGATGGCAATGAATCTTTTGTCACCGCACCAAAAGACAAGCCTAACCACCAGCTTACGGACGATGAAGTGAAAGACATTGTCCATAACATAGACGTGTTGCTGACGACGAAAGAAGTTTTTCTTGATCCAGATTTGACCTTAGACAGACTCGCTCGAAAAGCCTGCATTCCGGCTCGTCAGATATCCGCCGCCATTAACCAAGTCTATGGGCGAAATGTCTCGCAAGTGGTGAATGAATACCGCATTGAACGAGCAAAAAACCTGCTGACCAGCAGCGATAAGAACATCACGCAAATCTACCTAGATTCAGGGTTTCAAACTAAGTCCAACTTCAACCGGGAGTTCAACCGAGTCACACAACAAACCCCGAGCGCCTTTCGGCGCTCGAATATAGATAGACTAACGGGTTCTAAAAGCGCTCTAAACGCTGACAAAAATAGGCAAAGTACTACTGAATAATCTATCGCACGACTTGACAGTTAGATATGTAACTGACAATACAAGAAATGTCTGTTAATAACTGAACCGATAAGAAACTTTGCTTGCATAACCTCTTATCATTAAGTTGTTTTAAGCACTTTTTCACGAATGACTTGGCATAATTTTTTAGATTGGCATTTCATTAGCACATTAAAATTTGATTGTTGTTGAGGGATGCGCAAGAAGATCACATGAAAAGGGATATTTTTTCCCTGTTGGTTGATGGTACTTGAAATACATCCTTGAGATTGATCCAACCCTAAGGATTGCCATTGACTTTCAGAAGCTGGATAGATAAATCCACATCCATCTATCGAATTAGTATTTCCATACTGACCAATATAGGTGTGCAATTGAAAAAGATCTTCACGATTAACGCCAAAGCGAGAGTCAAAGGCTTTATATTTCACATCAAAGACATAAAGGCCACCATCGCTCTCAAAGACAAGGTCAGGTTCAAGTTTTCGCATGTAACTGCCAAGTGCTCCGGCTGGTATTTCATAGCGTTGCTCGAACTTGCTGAGCAGGCGTACCCCATCTCGTTTGATAAGTTTCCGGATAAAATATTCGAAAAGCATCGATATATCAAAAAAGAATGCGCTCGAATCATGCTGGGAGTCAAAATCAGAACCCAGCTGACTGATGACTTGCTTCGATAAATCTATCAACACGTTATAGTCGTTATAGAAAGGATTGGTGAAATACGGAGTTCTCAAGATTTCCTGACAGGATCTTTTCACACCCTGATTAGCAGTAAGAAACGCATTGTAGACATTCCTTGTTCGCTGGCAGAAGGAGTAATGTTCAACCGCCTCATAGGCTTTGATGAAAAGTGAGGTCGCTGGGCCGTCGTAGCTGTGTTCACGGTAGGAGCATAAATATTTTCCAGAGGTGTTGTTCCGGAAGTAGTCAACCGCATCGATAGTTCCGCGAACGCGGGAAATCCGATCATTCTTTGTAATGTAGGTCTTGGGCAACCCCAGCCGGTAAGCCCTCTTGAATTTGATATTCCAAAGATATGCAAGAAGCCACTCATATCCATCAGAGTGACTTTCACCACCAATATTTTCGACCTCAAGAAAACCGTCGGCATCAGTAATAATGTACTGAAGGAAAGCATCACCAAACCGGGAGCTGATCTTCAGAGAATAATCGCCCCGTTTAACAAACCCAATCAGATTGCCTGTGCTCAAAGTGAAATTTCTGGCGTCAGTACCGTTTACCCCTATGAAGCCGCCGTCGGTATTGTGTTCGTAATCTTCATTATTAAAAAGGATGAGGGCATCGGCAAGATTATCATTCAATGTTTTTTCAACATCACGGGAAACTGAATTTAGAAAATGCCAGATTTCATCTTCACAATGCTCAGGCCTTGTCCGACGTCCCGGAGCTTCATCAAATACAAGATTTCCCAAGGGAAGTCTTCCGTTCTTTACAATTGAGCCATCAAAAACGTAGCTTTGGTTGTCTAATAGACCAACGAAGCCCTCTTCACCTTCTTTGTACCCTTTGATGAAATGATAAAGACGCATCCTACCTGACTCCAAAAGCCTTCTCGAAGGTTCCGGCTTGTTCCTGTGATCCGATGAGCTCAGCTTCCTTGCCGGTACCACGTAGGTATTCCTGCAGCAAAGGCCGGATGCAGTCATCCCAAACCCGCTCTCTCACTTCCGCCACTGTAAGGCTGGTCGCATACTTCAAATTCATCAAATAAGCATGCCCAATTTGATAATCATGCCCCAGCAAAGGTTCATTAGCTATTTTGGTGTTCAGCTGTTCCAGATTATTTGCCAGAAGAGCCCATGTTTTACAGAACTGATTCAGGTGGTATCTCAATAGCCCTGTATCTGGAATTACTTCTTCCCAGCGGAATCTGCGTCGGAGAGCAAAGTCAAAACTTTCCACGCTCCGGTCAATGGTGTTCATCGTTCCGATCAGATAGATGTTTGTTGGGATGAAAAACAGATACCCTTGATTGGTCTCAAGCATTCCCGTCTGCTTGTTATTCAAGTTGGCATATTGAGTCTTAACACGACCTTTAACACCACGATATTCCAGACAATACATCAGTTCACCAAACACTCTAGATAGCTCAGCACGATTAACTTCATCGATGATGAAAAAGTACGGCGGGATAGCATCAGATATAGACTTGGAGGTATCGGATATTTCAAAGATATATTGCCAATGAGAGCCTGATAATTTATCTCTGTGAGGACAAAGGTCATTAATTGTAATAGATTCCCAATCCTGATTTAGACCAAGGTTATAAACATCAATTTCCCACTTTCCGGCATCTCGGCAAAACTCCTTAAACACACCATTCTGTAAAGTCAGTTGCGCAGCTCCATTATCATCCAAAACGGGGCGCAACCCCTCCATGAAATCTTCATAACTGAAAGAAGGATGAAATTGTACCAGTTCAATCTGGCTTCCATGTGTGAGACTGCTTTTAGGAGCCAACTCTTCTTTCCAGATATCAAACAAAAGAGAGGTCTGCTGGCGAGCTTGGTATGTTTTCCCTGTTCCGGGAGCACCGTATTTAATGATCTGCTTTTTCAGACTAAATGGATTGGTCAGGTTTTCATACAGCACCCAAACAAACTGACTCAGATAAAACTCATCCGTTTTCTTTCCCTGAAGTTCCTCGTCAAACTCATTTTTAATGATCTTCATTAAAAATGAGTTTTTAGAAAACCAATCTTGATCCTCATCTACTGGATATGACGGAACAATTTTTTCCTTTTTAAGCCAGTCAAACACCTGACCGAATTTCCCAGAATCAACCGTTGTGGAAACTTCAAGAGTGCAGGCTGCCGCCACACGATTAACAAGGACCGGATTGTTTTTGCCCACCTTCTGGGGCCATATTTTGGCGAATACTTTGTAATGACTTATCGTTGGCTCTCTTATGATATTCTGTAAAGCATCCAAAAATTCGCGATCTTTGATGACTATTTGGAAGTCCGAATCACTTAAAGTAGACTGTCCGCGAGAAGCAATTCCATTACTCTGTTTATAGAGAAGTTCCCGTAAGAAATTTTCATCATTTTGAGATAGGTTACCTCCACCCTTTATCCGTTCACGAATTTGCCCGACCTGACCGTAAAATTCACGATAGGCATCATGCCAGCCTTTGACTTCGTGTTTTCTATTTTCAATCAGGTATTTATATAAATTTTTAAGTCTGCTTGTCACGATTATTAGCCTATTTTTTTGGATAAGTAATATTGATTGCTTCGTTCTAAATGTTAAGACGTAAATTGGCGTTTATTTCTTCGGCCAATATTTTTGGTACATCCCATTCTTCAGCGAGTTGAGGCCAGTTTGATACATGCTCCATTGTTTATCATGTTTAATAGTTCCTAATCGCAATGCGAATTTTCTTTACTTTTTCAGTTCATCCAGAATTTCCTGTCAATGAATCGAGTTCGCTTCTTTAGAGAAATCGATAACTCTACGGTTGGTTTCGCCTGTTTCAATTAACGGATAATGAGCTTTAATATCCAATGGTGGTGAGTCGTAATAAAATACTCTGTAGAGATGCTGGTAACTTCCATGCGAGCTATTATTTAGATGCCTTCGGATAGCCAAGCTTAAGATTTGAATGGTTTCATTTGCCGTTAAATCGGGATGTGTTGTGTAATATTTGCGTTTGAAAAATTGCAACCGTTTTAGAAAAAATGATTCATCGACAAGAAAAGCTACTTTTATATCCATATAACTAAGCTTCCTAAAATAAAGATAAAAAAACCCACGGGGTAGGCTTAACTATTAAAAAATGGGTTAAGCTTGGCCGTGGGCGCTATCAGAAATATTTTAGTCTATTAAGACACCTTGTCAAGCTAGGACGCCATGACAAAACAGTCAATGTTGGCGCAAAAAAGACAGAATATTCTGAGACATCACCTGATGAAGTTCATCTCGCGAACGACCGTCGCCATCTTGACAAACAATGCCATCACCAGGCTCTTCCTCTTCGATCATGGCGACCGCACCCGGTTTACAAAGTTGCATAAAGCTGAAATGCGCAGCGTCTGAATAGATGATGTAATCTCGTTTTTCCTGAGGAATGTATTGAGCAAGAAAGCCGGATTCTTCGGCTTGAGGCAAATCACCAATGTCCACTCCCGCTGCGAGGATTAACGTTGGCGTGGTCAGGTTTTGCAAACTCTGCCGAGAAAAGCTACGCGCCAAACCCAAATCCAATGTTACAACTCGCTGGATTCGCTCGTCTTTTACACTGCCTATTGGCTCGCCTTCTTGCTCTTGATCCAAACCCAATTCTGGCATCAAACCACATACGCGAGGATTATTTTTGAGAGCACATTCTTGTTTTAGTTGTGCGCGATCAAACTCTGCACCTGCCAATGCCATTACGGTCCAACCACCCAACGAATGCCCTATCGCAGAGATATTCATTGGATCAATAAATGGTGTGAGACCTGATTGATCTAGTAACCAAGTTAATAAACGTGACACGTCGTTAGGTCGTTGCCACCATTGAGCGGCAAGCTTTGGAGTATGATCAAAGCTCGTCGTACCGGGATGATCGAGCGATGCCACAATATAGCCATCTTGAGCCAATCGAGTGGCTAACCAATTTTGGTTGCGCCAATTGCCTCGATAACCATGAGAAATAACCACCAACGGAAACGTTCCCGCTAACGGTGTACCGATTCGCACCACATCGGTTCCTGAAAAAGCAGGATTATCCGCCACGCGCTCTGTTGGAAACGAGATTTGAGACGGATACCAAATGCTGGTTTTTAACGGTCGGTCGCTGTCTGCGTATAAGATAGTTTGGTCAAAACCAACAGAATAAGCCGAAGCATTCGAAGCCCAGAAAGCGAATAATAAGATAAAATACGAAAATTGTTTCATGATGTCGTTTCTCTTAAAGATGAATTAAAAGAAACGACTATGAGTAGAAAAAGGCCATAAAGCGTCCTACAACAGGATTGAGGTCGCTATTTTGAGTAGATAACAGGAGCCAACGCTTGCCAAAACGCTTCCGGTATATCTTCTTCGTACCAAGCTACGTTTTGTGCGACTCGCACATCATTTGTCATACCTATTAGAATGGATTTAACGCAATCATAACGCAGGGCATATTGGATGGCGGCGGCTTGAAGTGATACGTCAAATTCTTCACAAACACTTTCTATGGCAATCACTTTTTCCACAATGTCTTGTGGCGCTTCACCATAAAAATAATGCCCTAACCCTTTAGAGCCTTTTGCTAAAATACCGGAGTTAAAAGGGGCCGCCGCAATGAGAGAGACCTGATTCTTACGGCACTTATCAGTGAACGTCTGCGTAATATCGTTGTTTAATAGGGTGAAGCAATTCGCTACCATAAAGCAGTCAAACTGCGCGTGTTCCATCGCTTGGTCGCATATTTTCCACTCGTTCACACCTAAACCAATATTGCGTACTACACCTTGTTCACGTAGCTCTGTCATGGCTTTGAAACCACCTTCAACCGCTTGCTGAAAGTAAACTCGGTTCTTTTCTTTGTGGGTTAACTCGCCAATATCATGCATCAAAAGCATGTCTATTTGGCTCACACCTAAACGTTGTAACGAATCTTCAAATGAACGCATGATGCCGTCATAAGTGTAATCGTATTCACGGTCAAAAGGACTGGCTTGCACATAGCAGTCAGCGTCTTTTTTTACGCTGTTTTTGTCGGCGTGTAACACTCGCCCTACTTTCGTTGATAAAAATATATCCGCGCGTGGTAGATCATGTAAGGCGACGCCTAACCGACGTTCAGCAAGGCCAGCGCCATAGTGAGGAGCGGTATCGAAATACTGAATACCAAGAGAGTGAGCTTTATTGATGGCTTTGGTAATGTCTTCATAAGGTACAGGACGAAATAAATTGCCTGCTCCGGCACTACCAAAACCAAGTTCCGTTATTCTAGAACCACTGCTGTCTATTATTCTTGTTTTCATTGTCCACTCTCTGAGTCACAACTTCTTAAGTACAAACGTTCAAAAAAAGTTAGGTTAATCACACCTAAATTCAGATATAAATATGGCTCGTTATTGAATCAAGCCTTAACGACCTTTTGACATTGCACACCTAGCTTATCTATGCCGAGTTTCATTTCTTCGCCACCTTTTAAATAAATGGGTGGCTTAAAGCCTAATCCAACACCAGGAGGCGTACCGGTTGAAATAATGTCACCTGGTTGCAAGCTCATGTAGCGACTGCAATAAGCAATCAGGAAAGGAACGGTAAACACCATGGTAGACGTTGAACCATTTTGATAACGTTTCCCGTCGACTTCCAACCAAATACCCAAGTCATTAAAATCACCCACTTCGTCAGGTGTGACTAACCAAGGACCTGTTGGGCCAAACGTATCGCAGCCTTTGCCTTTATCCCATGTCCCTGTTCCTTCAAGTTGAAAAGCGCGTTCCGATACATCGTTAATGACACAAAACCCAGCCACGTGTTTCATCGCATCGGCTTCAGCAATGTCACTTCCGCCTTCACCAATAACCACACCTAACTCAACTTCCCAATCGGTTTTTTCTGATCCTTTTGGAATTTTCACATCATCATTAGGCCCAACAATCGCCGATGTCCATTTACTAAAAATAACGGGTTCTGCCGGTACAGGCATACCAGATTCTGCCGCGTGATCGGCATAGTTCAAACCAATGCAGATAAACTTACCAACTTTGGTAACACAGGCTCCCAGACGTAGCGTTTCTTGAGGAATGCCATCTACAGTCGGCAAGCTACTCACATCCAATGAATGTAATTTCGCCATTGTTTTTGCGCTCAAGTGCTCATCTGAAAGGTCTGGAATAACCGATGATAAGTCTCGAACTTGGCCTTTTTCATCAATAACACCAGGCTTTTCTTTTCCTGCTGGTCCAAAACGTACTAATTTCATTATTCACTCCTACCGATAAAAAAATACCATGGCGATTGAATACCCCCATGGTATGAAAACGTTATTTATAAAGAACAGCGGCTATTTTTGGATCGTCTATATTTTTAGCTGTGTAATAGTAAAAGCCTGTATCGATTACTTTTGGTAATGATTGACCTTTAATCGCCATTACCGCTGCTTTAACCGTTTCATAACCAATCCCTACAGGATTCTGAGTAATGGCGCCTGCCATCAAACCGTTACGAATCGCATCAATTTGCGCTTGACCAGAATCAAAACCAATCACCACTAGATCTTTCACTTTGGATTCACGTACCGCATTAACCACACCAATTGCTGAACCTTCATTGGTACCAAACATACCCACTAATTTTGGGTGCGACGTTAAGATGGCACGAGCCACTTCGGTAGATTTCAGTTGATCACCATCACCGTATTGAACGGTCACAACCTCTATATTCGGATAGGCTTGTTTCATGCGATTAAGAAAACCATCGCGTCGATCAATACCAGTGGTACCCGTTTGGCTATGAGCTACTACAGCAACTTGGCCTTTCTTACCAATAAGTTCAGCCATTTTATCTGCGGCTAAAGCAGAGGCGGCGACGTTATCCGTAGTGGCTGTTGTGAGTGGAATATCACTAGCAACACCACTGTCAAAAGCGACAATAGGGATGCCTGCTTTGTGTGCTTTACGCAATAAAGGAATAGCGGCTTGGCTGTCTAGCGCCGCAAAGCCAATGGCATCCGGTTTATTGGCTAATGCAGCCGCTAACATGTCGATCTGACGATCCACCTGCGCTTCTGTATCTGGCCCTTCGAATGTGACTCGAACATCAAACTCTTTTGCAGCTTGGTCAGCACCTTGCTTAACAGCCTGCCAAAATTGATGCTGGAAACCCTTTGAAACTAATGGGATATATAACTGATCATCCGCTTTTACCATTGATGATGTCGCTATAATGGATACAGCACTGACAAGGCCTATTAATGTACGACGTGAAAACATATTAGTTACTCCGTTTATTTTTATTTTCAAAGTTTACTTTTGTTGTAGTGACTTAACGTCACCGATTAACACTCAATTTTTCACATTCATTCTTTTATTACTTTGATTACTTTGATTTTTGACGGCGCATCATATCGGCATATACCGCAAGAATAATGATGACCCCAGTAATAACCGTTTGCCATTCTTGTGCAACCGATAAGACCCGCAATCCATTCGTTAACACGGCCACAATTAAAGCACCGATTAACGTACCAATAATGGAGCCTCTACCACCGGATAATGAGGTTCCACCAATGACAACCGCGGCAATGGCTTCTAGCTCATAACCTAGTCCCAATGCAGGTTGCGCAGAATTCAATCGAGAAGAAATCAAAATACCCGCTATGCCACAAATACCACCAGCCACCGCATAAATGGCAATTTTCCAGCGGTCTGTATTCACACCAGACAAACGCACCGCTTCTTCATTAGAACCAATCCCAAAGCAATAACGGCCTAAAACGGTTTTACTCAGAACATAACTGGCAACACCCGCAACAACAAACAGAATTAAGACGCCGTTTGGAATCGGTAAAAAAGGCAATACCTCGCCAATTAAAGAGCCACGAGAGATAGCGTCATAGCCTTCTGTGTTATTGAAATAAATAGGGCGTGCGCCACTTAACACGAGAGACAAGCCTTTTAAAATCAACATCATGCCAAGGGTGGCAATGAAAGGAGGGATTTTCATTTTGGCAACAAAGGAGCCCGAGCAAAATCCACAAAATGCACCTGCTAAGATAGCTCCGAGCACGCCAACAGGCAGCGGTAAGTTCATATTTGTTAATAATATGCCTGCGACGACGGCCGTAAACGTCATCAAGGTACCGACAGATAAATCGATACCCCCAGAGATAATCACTAAGGTAGCAGCAACCGCTAATACGCCATTAACAGATGTGGCTTGTAAAATAGCCAACATATTAGACATTTGCATAAAGTTAGGGGAAGTTACGGAAAAGAACACCAATAATATGACTAAACTCGCAAAGGCGAGTACTCGCTGATGTGCGCTCATTTTTATCAGTTTACTAATCAGACTTGGTGATGTTGTTTGGCTTTCGGTTGTCATTATTTTTGTTCTCCTGCGAGCCGTTTACTGTGTGGCTAATGCCATGATTTGTTCTTGCGTTGTTGCTTTTCCACCGGGTAATATTCCGGTCAATTTACCCTGACACATTACTGCTATCCGATGACTTAAGCGCATCACTTCAGGTAATTCTGAAGAAATAACAATGATGGCTTTACCTTGCTTTGCCAACGCCTCAAGCAACTTATAAATTTCTGCTTTCGCTCCAACATCGATACCGCGAGTAGGCTCATCAAAAATGAGAATATCGCAATCTCTTAGCAACCATTTTGCAATGACGACTTTTTGCTGATTACCACCGGAAAGAAAACCCACTTCTTGAGTATCTGACGGCGTACGAATCGCTAATTTTTCAATATAATCATTCGCGACCTTTTCCATATCCGCTTCTTGTAACACACCACAGGTGTTGATAAATCGACCCAGTGTTGCCATGGATATATTTGCCCTTACATCCATACCTAGTGCCAAACCGAAATGTTTACGATCTTCTGATAAATAACCAATACCCGCTGCAACGGCATCACTTGGCGTGGAAATGTTGCAATGTTTTCCATTCACCCAAATTTCACCAGAATCAAACGCGTCAGCACCAAAAATGGCTCTAGCCACTTCTGTTCGCCCTGCTCCCATCAAGCCAGCAAACCCTAATATTTCGCCTTTCTTTAGAGAGAAGCTCACATCTTGAATCTCTTTCCCCCGACTCAAGCCTTTAACGCTAAGCACCTCTGGGGAATCCGATAAATCAGGTATATCAACGTTTTCGTCTTTCACTTCTCGACCCACCATCATGGAGATGATTTTCGATAAAGGCGTGTCTTTAGCTTCCACTGTGTCTATGTATTCACCATCACGCATCACAGTGACACGATCTGCAATTTGCTTGATCTCATCCATCTTATGACTGATGTAAATAATCCCTACACCTTCTGCTTTCAAAGATTGAATAATGGTAAAGAGTTCTGCAATTTCAGCGTCATTGAGTGCTGCCGTTGGCTCATCCATTATTAGGATGCGAGATTTATACGACAAGGCTTTGGCAATCTCGATCATTTGCTGTTTCGCCACCGTTAACTGGCTTACTTCAGTAATCGGATCAAGATCAAAATTCATTTTTTGAAAAATTGTTTGCGCCTGTTGATTCAATTTCTTTTCATTAATAATGCCAAATAAAGAACGTGGCTCACGACCAATAAAGACATTCTGAGCAACTGTTAAGTCGTTCATCAGACTCAGTTCTTGGTGAATAATGCCAACACCGGCATCTTGTGCCTCTTTAGGCCCATCAAATTCCACCAATGAACCATTCACTTTGACCGTACCGCCATCGCGCTGATACACGCCAGACAGTATTTTCATTAATGTCGATTTGCCTGCTCCGTTTTCTCCCATAAGAGCATGCACTTCACCCGAGCGCAGTTCAAAACCTACGCCTTTAAGGCAATAAACACCGGGGAATCGCTTTTCAATTCCATGCATTTCAACCAATAGAGACATCATCTTCACTCCATAGTGGTGAGTTGATTCAAACATTCAGCGTCAAACATCGCTAAATTGTTACACCGCCATCAACAGATAAAGACTGCCCAGTAATACACAGGCTCTCATCAGATAATAAAAATACAACCATCGGAGTAATATCATCCACTTCAGCAAGACGCCCCATTGGTTGGCGGGCGATAAAATCTTTTTCTGCTTGTACTGGATCTGGTGCAGAAGAAATTCGACCTTGCAGAGAAGGGGTATTAACGGTTCCAGGATTAACCGAATTACAGCGAATGCCTTTTTTCACAAAATCCGCTGCAATACCTTTGGTCAACCCAATCACCGCGGCCTTACTCGCACCGTAGGCAGTACGCATAGGAAAGCCTTTAATAGACGATGCCATAGAAGCCATATTGACAATCGAAGACGAGCCTGTGATTTTTGCTTGTTCCAACATGCCCGGTAAAAAAGTACGACACATACGCATCATTGAAGTGACATTGAGATTCATACTGAAATCCCAATCTTCATCAGAGATATCCAATACGGTGCCATTATGGACAAAACCCGCACAATTGAACAAACCGTCTAGATTAGGCAGCGTCTTAGCAAAGGCTTTTATCGCATTACTATCCGTTACATCTAATAAATGCGTCTGAATCTGTGGGCAGTCAGACTGCAGTTTTTGCAAAGCCTCTTTATTAATGTCTGTGGCGATAACGTTCGCCCCTTCTCTTAAACAGGCTTCAGCACTTGCTCTACCAATTCCTTGACCAGCGGCTGTTATTAATATTGTTTTGCCTTTAAGTCTCACAATCGTTTCTCCGTTTCTCATTTGAGTAATAACCTCAGCGACATAATTTCCATTACATAGCCCCAGTTACATAATTTCAGTTACATAATCTCAGTTACATCACAGCGCCAATTTGCCAAGGCACAAACTCTGCCCCACCAAAGCCAAGCGCTTCACTTTTTGTTTCTTCACCAGAGGCTATTCGAATAATTAACTCAAACAACTCAGCACCTTTTTCTTCTATAGAAACACCGCCGGTGACTATGTCACCACAGTTCAGGTCCATGTCTTCCTGAAGACGACTGTACATTTCAGTATTGGTCGCCAATTTAATACAGGGAGTCGGTTTATAGCCTGAAACAGAGCCTCGTCCTGTGGTAAAAATGATCATATTGGCGCCAGATGCCACTTGCCCAGTCACCGAACAAGGATCAAAACCTGGACTGTCCATAAACACGAAACCTTTTTTATCAATGGTTTCTCCGAACAAATAAACATCGGTAAGTGGCGCACTGCCACCTTTTGCCACAGCACCCAATGATTTTTCAAGAATCGTAGTCAAGCCGCCACTTTTATTACCCGGACTTGGGTTGTTATCCATCTCTCCACCATTGCGGGCACAATAGTCTTCCCACCAATGAATTCGGTCGATGAGTTTTTGAGCAACGTCTTTAGTGACAGCACGGCGGGTCAATAAATGTTCGGCGCCATACACTTCAGAGGTTTCAGAGAGAATGGTTGTGCCACCATGTCGAACCAGTAAATCAGAGGCATATCCTAGCGCTGGGTTAGCAGTAATACCGGAATAGCCATCTGAGCCGCCACATTGCATCCCCACCATAATTTCTGAAACAGACGCTGGTGTTCGCATTGCTTTATTGGCTTCTTTGGCGAGTATATGCAGTTCTTGCAACCCTTTTTCTATGGTTTTACGCGTCCCCCCTTCTGACTGAATTGTCATGTAGCGAAACGCAGCACCTGGTTCTTGGTTGCCCACTAAACTGGACACTTGTAGCACTTCACAACCAAGACCGACCAAGAGTATGCCGCCAAAGTTAGGGTTTTTAGCATAACCGGTGAGCGTACGATGCAGTGTTTGATAACCTTCACCTTGACCAGACATACCGCAGCCCGTGCTATGAACAATGGGAACAATGCCATCAATGTTTGGGTAATTTTTTAAGAAATCGGTTTTGTTGGCGGCTTCCTCAATAAAACGCGCCACAGAACCCGCGCAGTTTACAGACGTTAGAATACCAAGATAATTACGTGTACCTACCTTGCCATTATCGCGGTGATAACCGTTAAAGGTACGAGGGGTTAAAATCGGAAGAAGTGGGTCGCTATTTTGAGAAAAAGCGTAGTCTTGAAGGTGTTCACCCATGCCCATGTTTTGTACGTGAACATGTTCACCTAGAGCGATAGATTGAGTGGCTTGGCCAATAATTTGGCCGTAACGAATCACATTGTCACCTTTTGCTATTTCCTTAACGGCGACCTTATGGCCCCTAGGAACATAGCTAAGCAGTGTGACGTCAAATTCATTTAGTTTACTGCCTTGAGAAAGATCACTTAAAGCGATAATGACGTTATCATTAGCATGTAAACGAATGGCTTGTTTGGATCCAATGATCACGGGCAATCCCCTGTTCTAAATTCACATTTAATTATTGTTGTTGTATATTAAACTAGCACCAAGTATTTCAATCGTCAACTAACATGTTAGTACAAAGGAATAAAATTATGACGGAGTCATCGCTTAATAAAATTCAGAACTTGAGCGGTTCACTGTCTCAGCGGGTCTATCTATCTTTGCGAGAAGCCATACTTTCAATGCAATACCCACCCGGCACAGTGATTCGAAAAGGCGCAATATGTGAACAGTTAGGTGTTTCTCGATCACCGGTTGCAGAGGCCTTGGCTAGACTTTCAGCAGAAGGATTAGTCGATGTTATTCCGCAATCTGCAACGAAAGTGTCTTGTTTTTCAATGGATGAAATCCGCGAAGCAAGCTTTTTACGACAAGCACTCGAGATCGCCGCCGTAGAAAAAGTGACGCAAGAACGCACAGATGAGCAACTCGCGGCACTCACTCGAAACGTTCGCATGCAAGCGTTATTGGTGGAAGACAAAGACTTCGTTGGGTTTTACCAAGCGGATGAAGAATTTCATACATTGCTAATGAACTTCACTGGTTTCAATGGTGTTTCACAAGTTCTCGACAGCGTTTCCCTACACTTAATTAGGGCGCGCATGTTGGTTTTGCCAGAAGAAGGAAGACCCGCAGAAGCCGTAAAAGAGCATCAGGCCATTTTAACAGCGATCAAAAATCAAGATGTGGATGCTGCTCGACAAGCGATGAAATACCACATTGGTCAGTTGATACCCAGACTTTTACCGTTAGAAGAATCTCATCAAGAGTATTTTAAAACGTAATTAAAAAAACCGTGAAACACGCCAATACAAACAATAAAAATAAAGAGGTAAAACAATGCTTTACCATATCCCAAGCTTAATAACGCCTGAACTGCTTTATGCAATGAGAGCAATGGGCCACGGTGATGAATTGCTCATTACTGATGCAAATTTCCCGGCCACCAGCCATGGTCGAGAATGTATTAGACTAAGCGGAGTGGACAGTTCCGAGGCCTTATCTGCGATATTAACCCTCCTCCCAATCGATGCTTTTGTAGACAACCCCTTTACCACGATGGAAACGGTCGATCATCCCGATATCACCCCCCTAACAGTGGAGAATTTTACTCAAATTATTCGAAACAAAACCCAGTTCACCTCTTCTCCAAAAGGGCTTGAGCGTTTCGAATTTTACGAACGGGCAAAAAAATCCTTTGTCATCATTCAAACATCTGACATTCGTCCCTATGCCAATATCATCGTCAAAAAGGGGGTCATTAATCATGCGAATTGACTCTCATCAACATTTTTGGCGGTTACAACGCAATGATTACGGTTGGCTGACACCTGAATTAACCGCACTTTATAAAGATTTTGAACCAGATGATTTAGCGCCGTTACTACACGCACATCACATCGATGGAACCGTTCTAGTACAGGCGGCTCCAACTGACGCTGAAACAGATTTTTTATTGCAACTGAGCGATCAGCACGAAAGCATCAAAGGGGTTATTGGCTGGGTGGATTTTGATCGTGCAGATGCTTCTTCACGTATCACTGAGTTAGCAAAACATCCGAAACTCGTAGGGCTTCGTCCCATGATTCAAGACATCGACGATGTAAATTGGATGCTGAACCCGTCTGTTGCCACCGCGTTAACTAGCCTAAGCCAACATCAACTTGTATTCGACGCCTTAATAAAACCCCAACACCTAAACAATTTAAAGACACTGGTTGATCGGCATCCCGACCTAAAAATTGTCATCAATCATGGGGCAAAGCCGAACATTAAAAATGAAGAATTAAGCCAATGGCGCACAGACATTAATGCTTTTCGTAACACCCACAACATCAGCTGTAAACTTTCTGGTCTGGTGACAGAGGCAAAAGACAATTGGCAAACAGAAGATTTATCTCCCTATCTAGACACGCTCTTTGATGTATTTGGCGATAATAGAATACTGTGGGGAAGCGATTGGCCAGTGTGCCTACTCGCCAGCTCTTATGGCAAATGGCTAGACACTATTGATCTGTATTTATCACAAAGCCACCGATCTAAAGAAAAGGTATTTGGTGCGAATGCGATTCGTGTCTACGGCCTATAACAATAGGATTAAGAGCCTTAAATAAAGCAATATATGTCATGTTTTAAACTTGGGAACCGTGTTTACTGTGTATTCTCATGTCTTTTGGGTTAAGTGGCTTTACCCCTATATTCGGCCAATACAGCCTTTTCCATGTGTTGTCTGTCAGGATATTAATATGCATCGTGGCGACTATTTATTTTGCTCGAAAAGGAAACATAAAGCGCCATAAAATCTTTACTACAGGGGCTTTTTTCGGACTGATCGGAGCAGGTCTTGGTACATTAGCACCTGGGCGTTTAATCCATGAATGGCTGTTTGGTTTGTTTTAGACTATAAATATTAGCTAATGATTCTATTGTTACTTATCTGTCATATTAACTCTGTACTCTGCTTCCATACGCACTTTTAAAGCTACTGGAGATGATCAGCATGAAAATGAAAGGCCAATTAGACAGCGCTCAACCGATGAAAAAGCACAAGGCGAAGTCGAAGAAAAACGAGCTTAAAAAGAAAAAGCAAGCCAAGTTAGAAGCGAAGAAAAGCGCCAAAGAAAAAAAGGACGTTCAGCCCACAGAACAGCCATCAGCGGAAGTAGTGACATCTCCACAAACAGTTAAACGTACACCCAAAGCGCCGGTAGAAAGTAAACAGAAAGCGCCACTTGAGAGCTCCCCACAAAACACACCAATCAACACGACGATCGTCATTGAAGCCGAGCCGGCGGCATCGCTCACTCAAACTAATCGGCAACGGGCGTCAAAAAGCCTCGCGCCGATGACAAAAGAAGAACAGCTAGTGACGGTGAATCAGATCATCAAACGCCTGTTATTAAATAAAGTTTCGCAAGGCGCTGCGCTTCGTGAGTTGCGAGTGAAAGTCTTAGGACTAAGACAAGAAGCCTTTACCGAGTTAACGGGGGTTTCTCGTAAGACGCTGTCTGAGATTGAAAACAACAAAGGCAACTACACACCAGAAGTCATTAATAAGGTGTTTAAACCGTTCGACCTAAAAGTGGGTCTAGTGCCAACTTCCAGTCCGCTATTAATTGCGATACTCGCCAATTAGTCCGACTCAAATAACCAGAAGCCTACGCATCGTTATGGACTAAACGCACGATGCAAAGGTTTCCATTTGCTTGGCAAGATCAAAGTCTTTATGGGAAATACCCGACACATCGTGGGTGGTCAGTTGGATTTTGACCGTACTGTACACATTAAACCATTCTGGATGATGACCTTGCTTTTCAGCATAGATGGCACACATGGTCATAAAACCAAAAGCGTGTTGGAAGTTTTTGAATTTAAAGCTTTTACTGAGCTTTTCGTCCTCTATCGTCCAGTCTTGTGACGTTTCTGTATTTAACTGGTTAAGTGCTTTCTCTATCTCATGCTGTTCGAGCTTTCGATGTGTCATGCTTTTCCACCTTTATTTAAATAAGAAAATTTATCGTACCAAGCACCAGTGTAGTCGCTTAAGATCACGATTAAAACGCAACAAAAAAATCCCTTCCGCAATCTAATGCAAAAGGGAGTTTTAGGGCTAACATAATACGTTTTATATTGGACTTACTTGATAGTGAAGTTCACGTCGATATTGCCACGAGTCGCGTTTGAGTATGGACAAACCTGGTGAGCGGCTTCAACTAACTGCTCTACCACGCTGGCTTCAACACCAGGAATGTTGACTTCCAAATCCGCACTGATGGTAAATCCTTCGCCTTTGGTGTTTGGGCCAATACCGATTGTCGCCGTGACGTTTACGTCAGCAGGCATTTTGATTTTCTGCTGTGACGCCACTAATTTCAACGCGCCAATGAAACAAGCCGAGTAACCTGCGGCAAAAAGTTGCTCTGGATTTGTACCTTCACCGCCCGCGCCGCCTAATTCTTTTGGCGTACTGAGGGAAAGATCCAATTTGTTATCTGATGAAACGGAACGACCATCGCGGCCGCCAGTAGAAGTTGCTGTTGCGCTATAAATTGCTTGCATGATTGATTCCTTAATTAAGTGATGGTTAGTACGAAATAATGATCGGAAATAGTCTTCCAAAACAGTTATCGCGATAACTATAAAGTCAAATAAAAGCTCAGTTGTCCTGAGCTGTTGAATTTATGTTATTGCAATAACTATTACTACGCAACCATTATTTTATTAATTTTGATCTCAATTTCACCAATTGCTCACGCAATGCCACCACTTCGTCCATATCAATCCCGCAGGCTTCAGCAACGCAGCGGTTTACTTCCAACCCTTGCATACGAAGCTGCTTTCCTTTTTCTGTTAACGCAATGCTTAAGCTTCTATCGTCTTCTACACCACGTAAACGCTGAACTAAGCCATCTGCTTCCATGCGTTTAATAACCGGCGTAAGAGCGCCCGACTTTTGTCCAAGGGCATCGCCGATGTGTTTCAAACTGACGCCGTCTTGCTCCCATAGAATCAGCATTACCGTGTATTGCGGATACGTCAGGCCAATCTGCGACAGCGGCTCTTTATAAAATTGCGTCATCGCCAGCGAAGTGGAATACAAAGCAAAACAAAGCTGACTGTCGAGTCGTAAAGGGTTATGTGATTTCATAGTTTCTCATAAATGGTTGCGCGAACAATTATAGCGATAATAGTTAAGCATTTTACACATTACTGCGCGTCATTACAGAAAATCAACAGCCGACACGCCATTGGCGCAGATATCACAATCGCTATATTGGTAGTGATTTCCCGACTTAAGTCTCTATAATGCACCCTAACAAATGCAAAACACTTCATCGAAAGGTACTCCCATGGATCAAGACACTCTTACCGTTTTACAAAAGCTGACCCATAGCGACGACTTCCTAAAGGCGACTGCCCTTCCTATTGATGAAGAACATTTTATTCAGTCCGAACAAGCCAAAAAAGAGTGGGAGGAAAGCAATAAATCTCGTGGGCTAGGAAAATTTTTTCTGATTATCCTATTAGCTTGCACGGTCATCCGCTTACTTATGTTTAATCCAAAACCCCTGTTCGACATGGTTCCGATATCCATTTATCTTGCTGCGGTCGTTGCTATGATATTGATGTATGTCGGTATTTTATTTGTCGGCTTGGTCTTCGGGTTTAAAGTGCGCAAAGCCGCTCGGGTAAAAGCGTTAAAAAAACACCTCGAAGATCAAGATCTTATTTTTCTCGACAACCTTGATCATTTTTCAGTGACCGTCATCAGAAAAACCAAAGACGACATTCAACAGGCAAAAGAAGGTAACGCTGAGTCTCTTTTCAGTTTGTCTGAGTCCTTATTGAATGGGAAAATATTGAAAACCAATTACAAAGTGGCCATTGCAATCGCTTCTGTCGCTGCGGAATTAGGCAATAGTCGTGCCGCCCTTACTGTCGCAAAAGCCTTCAATAAAGAACGCCATTCTGACTTTAATGACAAAGACGATATTGATAACTATCTTGATTTTAAAAAAGATCAAAGTAGCTATGTATTATGGCTTCAGAAAGCCGCCAGTCTGGGTTCCTACGAAGCAACGAGCAAATTGCAAACGCTCGGAAAAGAAGGGTCAAATTCGGTTGGAGAATGCTCCGCTGCCAGTGTGATCAAGAAAGCATTAGGGCCGATTGTTTAATAGCCGCTTAAACTAACAACCGGCGCTTCACTGGGGTGGATTTCACAATCGCCGTATTGGTGTCCGCCAGTTCAGATATACTGTCTAAGATAGGGTCAAGTTCGCTGATGTCCTTTAGATAAAGGCGTGCAATATAGCAGTCGTCTCCCGTGACTTTGTCGCATTCCACTATTTCAGCAATCGAATTAATTTGCGCTTCCAGTTCTTTCATTTTACCCGGTAATTGGCGCATACGAACAATCGCCATCAAGCCGTAACCTAATGCAGCTGGGTTCACTTCGACACGATAATGCGCAATCACACCACTTTCTTCGAGTCGCCTTAGTCGTTCATTCACACTCGGTGCCGTCATTCCAACCGCACGAGCGAGTTCGGTAACAGGGGTTCTGGCGTTATCGTAAAGTAGCTCGATTAAGCGCGTATCTATGCCATCCAAATGGGCATCTTCTTTTTTAAGGTCATTTCTCATTTTTACCTCCAATAAATACAGTATCTAGCGTTATTTGTCTTTTTATTGGTCTGCCAAAAGGCCTTGTTTCGCTTTATTCTATAAACCATAGAATACTCACCTTACAAAGAAAACATCTTTGATTAATAAGGTAAGTTAGTAAACAACCTTACAAGGAGCGCATTTATGAAACAGTCGAATAGTACGATAGGCAGCATTGAGTTAACTTTCGCAATGATATTGTCTGGCACCATTGGTTACTTTGTTATCAGTTCTGAGCAATCTGTGTGGAATGTCATTTTCTTTCGCTGTGTTATTGGTGCTGTTTTTCTAGGTGGTTATGCCTATTATGCAGGATTAATCCGTCGTGAGTTTTTTCAACGAAACGCGATCTTGCTGATCCTCTTAGGTGGCATTACCTTAGTTGCAAACTGGATTTTTTTGTTTGCCTCGTTTGAATACATTCCGTTTTCTATCGCCACAGTGGCGTATCACATGCAGCCATTATTTTTGGTGTTGGCTGGCGCGTTACTCACCAAGGACAAGCTGTCTGGAAGCTTACTGTTTTGGTTAGCGCTTGCGTTTACAGGACTTTTCTTGATCGTCGAATTAGACTTAAACGAAATTCGGACGCTCTTCTCTACGGATTCCAACCTTGCTTCCCAAGACAATGAACCTTCCGCACTTATTGGTTTATTACTCGCATTAGGCGCCGCCCTGCTTTATACGGTCACCACCTTAATCACAAAAAAAGTCAGCCAAATACCTTCTACTTTTGTGGCCTTGATTCAGGTCATTGTGGGTATTTTTATGCTGCTACCCTTTGTCGATTTTACAAGCTTACCGACGCAAACCAGCCAATGGATAGACCTCTTAATTCTTGGTGCTGTGTTAACCAGTTTTATGTATATCATTATGTATGACAGCTTCCAGAAACTACCTACTAACCTTATTGCCTTATTGTCATTTATCTATCCTGTTACCGCCCTTTTTGTCGATTATTTCGCTTTTTCGAATACGATTAGCGGTTTACAAGGCATCGGGGTATTGTTGATATTACTCGCTGTTTGCGCGGTGAAATTCAACTGGTCGCTGTCATCTAAAAAAGTAGTAATCGAAAAAGTGTGAGGGGAAAATGTCTAAAGTCACCCTAAGTGGATACATAACCGTACCCGCGGAAGATCTAGAAGCCGTATTACGTGAACTGCCAAATCACATCATCCTGACTCATCAAGAGTCGGGGTGTTTGGTTTTCACTGTAACAAGGGATTCAAAACATCTGCATCGATTTGATGTGTACGAAGAATTTACCGACAAAGCCGCCTTTGAGAAACATCAAGCGAGAGTTCAGGCATCTCAGTGGGGACAAATAACGAAAAATGTGGAGCGGTTTTATACGGTTACAGGTGGCTAAACTACGATTTAGTCCAATCAAAATCCATTTGGCGAGCTGTTTTCTCTGCGAGATCTAGGCTATGAAGCTTACTAACAATATGTAAGCTCATATCAATTCCTGCAGAAATACCAGCAGAAGTAATGATGTCACCTTCATCGACCCAGCGTACATTTTCTATTACATCTAGTGTTGTAAACATTGCTTTCAGATCGGCGATATCCTCCCAGTGCGTCGTCACTTTTTGTGATTGTAGTACTTCCGCTTTTGCCAATAGAAAAGCGCCTGTGCAGACAGAAGCAACCAAGCTCGCTTTTTTAGCCTGCTGATGGATCCAATCAATCACATGCGCTTTATTTATCTCTTCAGTGTGATCACCACCTACAACGATCAACACATCAATATTCGGATGATTTTCGAAACTGTAGTTAGGAACCACTTTATAGCCAGCTCTAGCGATTACCGTTTCACCTGATTCACCAATCAAAAACACATTAAAAGGTTCATCGTTTTGGCAAACACGAGACGCCGTAGAAAACACCTCAAATGGACCAGAAAAGTCCAGCACCTCTGCTTTATGGTAAAGATAAATTCCAACATTCATGAGTTTCATTCTCTCGGAAAAAAGTAATTATCAGTAAAGCACATAAAGTATCAGATGCTCCTAAAATTTAGCAGCGAAAATATCTATACATTTTGTCCAGCTAGAGGAGCCGCCAGAGTCAGTTCATGGCGACAGTCGATATTGATTTTTTTCGGCGATGAACTGCCCTGCAATCATCGTTTTAATAGCTCTGTATACTTTTTCATTTTTCTATCCATCAGGAAACCTTGTGTGTGCCATCAATTAATTTGGCTTTTTTATCAGTGCGGATTACGGGAAGATCATCAAGCACGTTTATTCCATAAGATCACAAGGAGCTGATGATGATTTTGCACGATTTTTTACCTTCCGGTAACGGTTATAAAATTCGTTTGTTATGTGCTTTTTTAGGCTTAAAAGTCACATTAAAAGAATACGACATCACGAAGGGCGAAACACACTCCGACGCTTTTTTGGCGATGAATCCAAACGGTAAAATTCCTGTTTTAGAACTGGATGATGGGCAATGTTTGAGCGAAAGCAACGCGGTGCTTTTGTACTTAGCAGAAGCGCATCAATCCCCGTTATTGCCAAGTGATCTAATCCAAAAAGCCAAGGTGCATCAATGGTTATTTTGGGAACAATACAGCCATGAACCAAATATTGCGTCGCCACGTTTTTGGCTGACACACAACGCCATGACAGATCTAAAAGCACAAATGCTGCCAGACCGAATTCAGCAAGGTAATGCCGCGCTTCAACTCATGGATGACACCTTGTCTACACAGGATTTTTTGACTGGTAACACCCTCACTCTGGCGGACATTTGTTTGTTTCCTTACACCCATGTGGCGGAAGAAGGCGGTGCTTATGATTTATTAAATTACCCTCATGTTCAACGCTGGATTAACACCATCAAAGCACTAAATTGGTACCTTCCTATAACGCACGCTACGCTTTAGTTTTTTCATGTGAAAACAATCACATACTGTGTATTACTTCGTATATCGACGTTATCCCTATCGACTACTTTAAAAGGTGGATTTGAAGCCACCTCGTACTCTTTATTAAAACGATTTGACTGATTTAAACAATTAACCACTTGATCAATTAACCTTTATAGGCTTACTTGCGGATTAGTAAGTCTGGTGCCATTTTATATAAGGTCGCTATTGCCTTATCCATATTTTTCGGACGAAAGGCGGTTTTATAGCAAAGGAAGGCAAGTTATTTCAATATACAAGAACCGTTTAAATCAGGATTATATTATGGGTATATTTCATACAATAAGAGGACGCTACACCATCGCATTTGGTAGTTTAGCGTTTATTTTTTTGGTCGTTGTGATCGCTGCAGAAGCACTAGTGGGTTACCTCCAAAGCAGCATAGGTAAATACGCTCACGGCACAGCCTTGGTACAAAACGCAGACAGAGACCTTTATCAATCACGCTTGGCGTTGGCCTCGCTGGTCTTTGCAAAAGAAGTATTGTCAGACTCGTCGCTTGAAAAAAACGTGCTATCCAATGCTCAACAAGCCCATGACAGAATGCAGGAATTTCGTAAACTGACGTCTGACATTCCTGAAATCAAAGAATTTTTAGTCGATTTTGATGCCAACTTTGAAAGTTGGCATACGCGCAGTCTAGAAATAGTTGAAGAAGTTAGGCGAGGAAATAACAACGCCGCTATGGTTCGATTCATCGGCGCAAACCAAACGCATTTCATTAACTTACGCACCCTGTACGATCATTCAGAAGAGCTCATTGCTCTCCATGCTGCACATGAAAAAGAAAGAATTGATCTTTTTGCCAACGAATTTAAAATTATCGTCGCCATTTTGGCGGTCATTGTACTCATCGCCAGCATCTCTCTGGCGTGGTTTGCGCCTCGTAACATATCCAGAGCCATCAAACGTGTCACCTATGGCGTGCATGAGATCAGCGCGGGCGATGGTGACCTTACACGCCGAATCAATAGCACAAAAAGAGATGAAACCGGCGAACTAAGCCGAGAGCTAGATGGCTTTGTTGCCAAACTTGGGCGTTTAATAGGCGAAGTGAGAGTGGGTTGTGAGCACATCCGACAAGAAATGCATGGCTTAGGAGAATCTGCAACAACATCTGCTAAGTTAAGTGAGCGCCAACACCAATCTCTCGACTTTATTGTGACCGCCGTTGAAGAAATGGGAGGAGCAACTCGAGAAGTCGCACACAATGCAGCCAGCACGGTGGAAGAAGTCGAATCCCTTAACCGCTGCGCAGACGAGGGCGTCGAACAGCTTAACAATTCAATTCAACAACTGGACAGCCTTGCAAATCAGATCAACAACGCAGCCTCTGTCATCAGTCAGCTATCAGAACGGTCTGATAAAATCGCCTCAGTATTGGATGTGATTCTTGGCATTTCTGAACAAACCAACTTGCTCGCGCTAAACGCAGCTATTGAGGCAGCAAGAGCGGGCGAACAAGGCCGAGGTTTTGCCGTTGTTGCTGACGAAGTTCGCGAATTAGCCAGTAAAACTCAGGCGTCTACCGAAGACATTCAAAAGATGATCAACGACCTTCAATCCGGTGTGAGTAATGCGGTGTCTGCCATCACAGATAGTGTCAATATGGCGGGTTCCAGTGTTTCTTTGTCGCAAAAAACCAAGGAATCCATTACTTTTGTTAAGCAATCGGCTGGTCGTATTTACGACTTCACCGCGCAAACAGCCAGTGCGACAGAAGAACAGAGTAAGGTAACCGACCAGATTAATGAGAATCTGTCTAGCTTGTCTTCGATGTCAAAAGAAGTGCTAGAGATTTCTAGACGTATTAGTCATTCAGTTCAAGAAACACTAACCAATTCGGATGAGCTGGCCGATCAAGTAAAACGCTTTACGGTGTAAACGGATTTCAAGACAAAACAAAGATAAAATAACAAAAGCCAATACCTAAGCGGCATTGGCTTTTTATTTTTCTTGGCACACTTTGTATCTGCTTAGCGCATCTCAAGATGAAAATTCCCCCGCTAACATACCTTGTTCATACCCACCCTGTTCCGTATAGTTTGCGGCGTATTTAAGTGCTTTTGTCATGCCATTCTAGTCAATAGAACAAAGAAGGATGGTACTTAATAATTAAAATGTTATATTATAACAATTATTAATCAACGGAATCTGTTTTACCTTGAAGAGCAAAGTACTCTCTCCATCAAATAGCCATCCACACGACGACGCTTGCTACTTTTCCAGTTGCCAGCCCGCCAGCATGCAACTGAATAACGTGGCGTGGTCGCCTTACCGTGACAAGCCTTTATTAGAACCTGTTAATGTCACCATTACGGCGGGAGAGTTTGTCGCAGTTGTCGGGCCAAATGGCTCAGGAAAAACCAGTTTACTGCGTTGCCTCTATCGAGTGAATAGGCCCTCATCAGGGCAAGTTTTACTTGATGGACAGGATATTTGGTCGCTTTCGGCGCGCCAGTGCGCACAGCGTATTGCCACTGTATTGCAAGACACTGGCGCAGAATTCGGCTTAAGCGTGTTTGAAATGGCTGAAATTGGCCTAACGCCAATGTCGACCAGCTGGAAACGCTCAGAAAATGATAGTCGAATCATAGAAAATGCCTTAGCGCTTTTAGACGTAGGTCATCTTGCTGACCGTGCTTTTGACTCGCTATCAGGTGGTGAACGCCAGCGCGTTATGATAGCGCGCGCTTTAGTGCAATGTCCGGACGTGTTGATTTTAGACGAGCCAACTAACCACCTCGATATTCGTCATCAACTCGAAGTCTTAGAACTGCTGGCCAGCTTGCCTTGTACCGTGATTGTTTCTCTGCATGATTTGTCCCTAGCGTCTGCATATGCCGATCGAGTGCTGGTAATGAAAGCAGGAAAAATGCAGGATTTCGCGCCGCCAAGCCATGTTTTTACCGAGCAACAAATCAAACAAGTTTTTGACGTAGAAACCGTTATTGACGAACACCCAATTACCCAACGCCCACGTTTTTCTTTTTACCTTCATAAGAAGCAGGATTGATTCATGCCGACTCTCGCTCATCAACAAATTCACCCACACCCACACAACAAAAGCGCCTTCGCAAAACACGTTATCTTGTTACTGAGCACCATGATGGCTGGCGCACTTCAAGCCAGCTCAGCGACGGATCAGCATTATCCGATTGACGTGCAAAGCTGTGATCGTATTGTCACCTTTGACCATGCGCCAAAAGCCACAGTATCGAACGATGTAAACCTCACTGAAATGATGTTGGCGCTTAAATTACAGGACAGCATGGTGGGGTTCACTGGTGTGTCTGGCTGGAAAACGTTAGACCCGACGCTGCGTAATGGCATTGGTGAACTGCCTGAGCTGTCGCCGAAATACCCAAGCAAAGAAGTCTTATTAGGCGCAGACGCGGATTTCTATTTTGCAGGCTGGAATTACGGCATGCGGGTTGGCGGTGGCGTTACACCTGACACACTTGATCCTTTGGGAATCAAAGTCTACGAGCTGACCGAAAGCTGTATTCACATTATGGATAAACCGAAAGTGTCGATGAACGACCTCTATAATGATCTGCTGAATCTCGGTCGTATTTTTAATGTTGAGTCTCGTGCAAACACCTTGGTGACGGGTTATAAAAAAGAACTGGCGGATTTCCAAGCGCACCTCACACCATTGCCAGCACCGACCAAGGTATTTGTCTACGATTCAGGCGAAGAACAGCCATTTACGTCAGGCCGTTACGGCATGCCAACGGCACTGATTGAAGCGGCTGGCGGCAAGAACATTACCGATGACGTGAAAAAGAGCTGGACTCAAATTGGCTGGGAATCGGTGATCGACCGCGCCCCTGACGTGATTGTCATCGTTAATTACGGCGATGTAACCGCGCAACAAAAAATCAATTTTTTACGCAGTAATCCAGCGTTTAGCGACATTCCTGCGGTGAAGAACAATCAATTCACCGTACTGGAATACGTCGAAGCAACGCCTGGACCACGTAACATCGAGGCGATCAAACACCTAGCTAAGGCATTTAGAGCCGCGCTATGAAACCAGTCAAAAAAGTCTCTCTGATCGCCCATGTGCCTTTACGTATTTTATTACCGACTTTAGCGATCTTACTGATCCTGCTAATGGGCGTTGCAATTGGTGTTGGGTCTGTTTCTATTAGTCAGTCAACGGTCTGGGGCGTTATCGCGCATAAATTGTCATTGAGTAATGGATTGCCGAACTGGTCGATGGGCCGTGAAAATATTATCTGGGCCGTTCGCATGCCCAGAGTCATTCTTGCGGCGATTGTTGGCGCTGCACTAGCGATAGTCGGCGCTGCGTTGCAATCGGTGACTCGTAATCCGTTGGCCGATCCACATTTATTGGGCATCTCTTCGGGTGCCGCGCTGGGTGCCATCATCGCGTTATTGCATACCGGCATGGTGCTGGGTGTGGTTACCGTGCCTGTGTTTGCGTTTCTCGGTGCACTTTTGGCGATGTTTTTGGTATTGGCGGTGGCAAACTTCTCCATGGCACACAATGCCGGACGTTTAATATTGGCCGGTGTCGCGGTGGCGTTTATTCTGACAGCGTTAGGTAATTTGTTTATTTTTATGGGCGATCATCGCGCATCGCACACTGTTATTTTCTGGATGCTCGGCGGATTGGGGCTCGCACAATGGGGACAGCTTTGGTTTCCTTTTTTCACCTTGTTATTTGGCGCGAGTTATCTAATCCACAAAGCCCGCTATTTGAACGCCATGACATTAGGCGATGAAACGGCCAGCACGTTAGGCGTGCCGGTACGGCGCTTTCGTCTCATCGTCATTGTGGTGTGTGCATTGCTCACGGGGGCAGCGGTGGCGTTTTCGGGGGTGATTGGTTTTGTCGGTTTAATGGTGCCGCACATTGTGCGTTTGTTGGTTGGCGGCGATTATCGTAAAGTTTTACCCTTATCCGCGTTACTCGGTGCGTTATTTTTAGTCACGGCTGATATTATCGCTCGAATTATCATGCCACCAGAAGACATGCCAATTGGTATTTTAACAGGACTGGCTGGCGGCATCGCTTTCGTCTTCCTAATGAGACAGCGCCGTAACGTATCGTTGTGATGGATCAATAATTCGATATTTTTAACTCAACTGCTTTATACATTTTCTATAAAAACGTATAAAGCATTACATATTAATTTTAAAAAATAAATCGCCGAAGCCCCATATAAAAGTACCTGTCATTAACAAAGATACTTCTAGCATCCCTAGCTGGAACCTTACATTAACAGTAAGCTCATCCATTTTATCTTCGAATTTTTCTTTTATCGAATCGATTTCTTTTTCTATATATTCTTTTGGAGCATTGAATTTTCTAAGTTTTATTTTTGCACGAGATAATTCAATTCTATGTTGAATATTCAACCTATCAATCAATACTCTTTCTTGTATGATGCCACTAATACTTGACCAAACACCGATTAAAACAATCAAGCAACCGCTTCGAGTTAACCATTCAAGTTGTAAAAAACTCTCTTCGGTTAAATAATATCCTGCATAAATTAAAACAAAGGAGACTGACCAAGAAAATAAAATCTGTCTTATTCTGATTTTACTGATGTCTTTTTTGTATGGGGTTTGCTCTTCTTCCATAATAATATTCTTTCTAACAACACATTAATAAATAATCACTTCAAGTTATTAAAATCGAAGTAATAAACCTGATAGTGAAAAATACAGAACCAAAAGTATGAATAAAACGCTAAGTACCATAGGTTTTACCACAAACAGAGAAAGGTCGGAAACAGCATAACAGCGGTCATTGAGGCGTGATTTTTTCATCCCCTAAAAAATCTCTTTCATCATGAGACCTTGTGTAAAAAGAGAGTAACGTAAACAGTGCCAAAGTAAACTGGTTTGTTGTAAAGATATCTGGGAAGATAATCTTCAGGTTAATATTCAACAACAAACGTTCAAAGACGGCTTAAAAACCAGACTATTAGGCAATAACATGACAACAGAAATTATTACTTGGTGTGCCATCGCGCTTTGCATTTCACAGTCTGCTATTTTTTCAGGACTGAATCTTGCGTTTTTTTCCATCAGTAGACTGCACCTGGATGTTGAAGCGAAGAAGGGAAATAAAGCAGCAAAAATAGTATTAAAACTAAGGAACGATTCTAATTTTTTATTGGCCACCATTTTATGGGGCAATGTGGGCATCAATGTATTATTAACCATGCTATCAGACTCAGTACTGACAGGATTAGGTGCTTTCTTATTTTCAACTATTGCGATTACGGTTATCGGTGAGATTACACCGCAAGCCTATTTTTCGCGTAATGCATTAAAGATGGGAAGTCTTTTATCTCCTGTTATTCGTTTTTATCAAATTCTATTTTATCCTGTTGCAAAACCAACCGCATTAATCCTTGACGCTTGGTTAGGAAAGGAAGGTATTACCTACCTTGAAGAAAGTGAACTTCGCAATATTATTCGCCAACATATTACGGCGGAAGAAGCAGACTTGAATCAAGTAGAAGGCATTGGGGCATTGAATTTTTTCGCGCTTGATGAAATTCATGTCATACAAGAAGGTGAAATAATCGACCCCGATTCCATTATTGCTTTACCGACGAAATTAGATTTACCTATTATTCCAGAGTTAACACAAGGCCCTGATGATCCTTTTCTTAGATTAATCAATAAAACCGATCATCGCTGGATTATATTAACGAACATTGAAGGTGATCCTTTACTGGCATTAGACGCAGATGGTTTTTCTAGGGCTGCTGTATACCAACAAGATAGCTTTGATCCGTACAATTTTTGCCATCGTCCTGTGGTTATTACCGATGAATCCACACCATTAAATGATGCGATGCTTAAAATGAAATTGAATGCGTCAACCGATAAAAATTTTGATGGCGACATTGAACACGATATTTTATTAATTTGGGGAAGTGAAAAACGTATCATTACCGGGGCCGATATCTTTGGCTTATTACTAAAAGGCATGTCATCTGTAGAGAAATGATAGGCCGCGAATCAGATTAATTAATTCGACTATGGCACTCAAAAACAAAAAATAGCGTATTAAACAGCAGAATAATGACTCTAAGCCAGTCCAAAAAAGTCTCTTCCGGCTTCGAGTCATTCTAAAAAACAATTTCATTTTTTATGGGGATATTTAAGGTTCAAATCTTTGTATCACTATAAAACCCCCTTCGTTTACTCTTGTAAAAATGACGAAAGCTCATCGACGTGTGATTGTGTTTCGTTAATTAGTAAACCTATTTGTACCGCAGCTTCGTTTGAGGTTTTGGCTAGATTACGTACTTCATCCGCCACTACGGCGAAGCCTCTACCTGCTTCACCCGCTCTTGCTGCTTCAATTGCGGCATTTAGAGCCAGTAAGTTAGTTTGATCGGCCACTGCGTTAATAGTAGTCACCGTTGTTTGAATTTTGCCAAGTACCGTTGACATAGAACGATGTGTTTCACTAACCAACTTATTACGAGCAGAAACGTTACTACCAAAGACTATGTACTTAGCAATGTTGCCATTTAAGTCAGTGATTGAAGAAATAATGCAATCTAGTATCACTTCAGCATTGTTATGATTAAGTTTCATCATCACAGCTGTTGCTTCACCCTGCTCGATCTTATTCACCCGAGGTTGATCTAAATAATCTTTTAAGTTGCCCACTGCCTTCTGTATTTGAGCGTCATTATGAATATTAAGCTGTTCTTTGGTGTAATCATTCGCTGAAATAAACTGACCATTTTGATTGAATTCTAATACCGCCGAATGGCTGCTGATGGCATCTCTTTGATTAATTTGTTCCAACACTTGGCGTTTAATGTCACGCACGTCAGAGCTAACGCCAACAAATCCAGTATGTTCTCCATGTTTATTAAAAATGGGGTTTACTGACAAAACGATCCAGTAGGGAACCCCACTTTTGTCAAAATTCAGTATTTCTTCATAAAAAGGCTGACGCGCTTTCAGATTTTTCGAAATGCGTTTAATCGTTTCTTTATCGGTTTGCTCACGTTGTAGTAAGAAACTTGGCTTCTTACCTTTGACTTCTTGTAATGAGTAACCTGAGAGTACTTCAAAACCTGGGTTGACGTATTCGACCAAACCATTTTTATCCGTTATCAATACGCTCGTACTAGTGTTACTGACTACTTGAGAGAGCATTTCAAACTGTTTAAGATTCGCGCTTTCAGATCGTTTAGATAATACGAAAGCGGTGAATTTTTCATTATTTGAATCAAGACGGCGACAATTTACATGAAAATAAACATCGTCTTTCTCAGATAAACACAGCAGATTGTCTTTATTTTTAGAAGCACTTTGTAAAATGTCGAGTAAATTCAAATCGTTTTTATTTAAATACTGAGCACCTGAATTAACTGAATCCAATTTAGCCATCACCAGTGTGCCGTGACGGTTAAAAACAGCATACGAATCTTGACCTAAGTCGATTAATTGCTGCCAAGCTTGTTCAACTAACACGTGTACTAGGACTGGCTGAAATACATAAAGAGAACAAGAATCAAGCGGCTTAAGCTTCAATGAAATAATCTGCTGCTTTAGGTGTAGCTCACCATCAAAAATAATTTTTTGGCTATCCTTATCGTAACGCTTGAGCAAGGAAGTTAGGGTTTGATTGTGGTCTGACTGCTCCAACTTCAGGCCTAATTGACTATAGGCATCGTTAGCAGCAATCACTTTCTGCTCTGCGTCTACTATGACGGCTGCAGATTGATGAGTGATAACTATCTGTTCTGCCTGCACTTTTGCATTTGATCTTGAACTAAACCACATAAAATCTCACTATTAATAAAGCCAAATATTCAAATCATACGATTGGCCTTAAGAAGTGGATCACAAAAAAATACATTTAACTTACACTTTGGTTACATTTTAGTTGAGCGAATACCAAGGCATACGCTCATTCCGATGAGCAAGGGATTTTTTGACTGACTTCACAGCATTCTCTGTTAAATGTACTAACGGTAAACATTTCATGATGTGGAGAGGAAGACTTTGCTTTTTTACGTCTAAGGCACTAGCAACATTCACCCTTTTTAACCAATCAAAAAACGGCACAATAAAACCCAACATGCATGTTCAAACCGTTTCCAATGGTCTACATACCATTTTTTGACAAGATGGAGGCATAGAAAATTTTGCTATTTACGTAACCAAATAAAAAGTCATTTCTGCAAGAAGCTCACAGCAAAATTCATAATTGGGACAATCACCAGCGCCATAATAAACAAGCGAAGTGATGTATTTAAATGCCTAATATAAGGGCTTAATAACGTGAAAAACATATTCAGTAATGGGTAAATAGTGACCTAAACCAATGACATCATTTTCCATTTTTTATGGTGGTACTTTGCTTAAACCCTGAAAGGGGCCTTTTTTTACAGTCATTTTCTGTCATGAATTTCTCACTTCTTATGTCGATATGCTCAACCGTTGAGTCCAAGAATAGGTTATAAGGCTAGTAATTTCGACCTTAAGTAAAATCAACACAACGACTAAACCAGAACCATGACAGCCGAGATCTCACACAGATAAATACCCTAGCAGCATCGCCCAAAAAATAATCAAAAAAACATTATGTAAATCAAACAAATCGGTTTATAACCACAACTTGTCTCTTGCCTATTTTTGGAACCTTTTCACATGCCTAGTGATGACTTTATCGATCTGCTTAAACTGCTCATTCGCGCCCCCAGTGTTGTTGGTGCGGAACATTCATTTTTCCGTGTATTACAGCGTGAACTGGAAGAACGAGGAGCAAAAGTCACTTGGTACGAAGGTTTGTTGGTTGCTCAGGGCAGCGATCCGTTTAGTACCATGTTTTCGGCTCATATAGACCGTCACGGTTTAGTGTGTACTGGCCCAAACGAATTCCAATACGCGGCGTTTGTTTCGGCAAATCGCACTGACTTACTCAATAACTCGGTATCAGAAGAGCTGATGTCTAAAGTGACAGGGCGCTTCAACCATGAAGAAGTGTACGCCTACGAACCTTGGTCTGGCATTTATCGTGGTAAAGGCGTGATCACAAAGTCTTACGTTTGCGAATATAGAAACAACCTGATTTTTGAAATCGACGGTTTAGAAGGGGTTGTCGCGGGGACGCCAATTGCGTTTAAAGATCAGCTTCATTTGGTCAACAATCGTTTGGAAGGCCAGCTCGATAACGTGATTTCAGCCGCCGCCTTGGTTCATTTATTCGATCACGGCTTTAAGGGCACCGCCTTTTTCACCGCTCAAGAAGAAGCCGGTAAAAGCTGGCGTTATTTATTGGAATGGTTCCGTCGTTTTGGTGGTTCAACAAACCGTTTGTTTGTGGTCGACACCAGCCCATTTCCGAACATTGAAGCCGCCAACAAACAACTTCTCGTGTTACGCGAAAAAGACGCCAACGCGACGTTCAATCCTGACAGTACCAAGCTGCTAGAAGCACTGTGTGAGAAAAACAATATTAGTTATTTGTACAAAAACCGTTATGTAGAAGAGGAAAACGCCAAGCGAGCAGAGCAAGGTTTGCCACCAAGCTCATTGGGTAGTACGGAATTGGGTCGTATTATTGCAGCGTCCAATGGCTTAGTGGATGGCACCACCATACAGATGCCAACCATCGGCTATCACACCATGCACGAATCAGCGTCAGTAGAATCGGTCGACGCGTTTATCGATATGCTCAAAGTGGTGTCCAATATTTGATCTAAGTCTCTAAGCACCCAGCGCAAAAGGAATAACAGGGCAATTGAGTACAATATCGGTTCGTTCGATGGTGACCAAACCCTGATCTTCTGCTACAAAAATGGCCTCTTCGGAAGTCAATTCTTGTGCTTGTATTGGATCCTTCCAAACCACTACATACATCAGCCAAAGTGGCGAATAATGCGTGTCTTTACTCAAATGCCCCAATGGTTGAGGCACGGAAGCAAACACACTCCAAGCCTGCTCTTTATTCGGAAAAGCATACACCCTTTCTAGCACTGTCTTAACTTGCGGAGGCTTTGGGTAATTCGGTACGGCGTCACGCAAACGAGGCGCATAATTGGCTTGTTTCGCTCTCGCCACGGCTTGGTCAGACACATCCGTGGTGATGTACAAAACTTCTTGATCATCATGCCAACCGTGCAACAAAGGCAAACTCACTGTATCGCCTTTAACCTGCGGATTTTGTATAGAATAGCTACTGCAAGCAGACAAGAAAAAGGCGATTGCTAACCCTAATAAACATCGACGTAACATGCATTCCACTCCAGAGTGTTCAAATAAAAAAATCCGTGACATAGGTAATAATGGCACGGGGATTATTTATTGTTAACAACAACAGGCTAAATACAAAAATAAGTCAATCAACACCACGCTACTTTTCCATCTATCCAGGTTTTTTGAACCTGATAGTCTTCACTAAGCGCTACAAGACTCGCTCGATAGTCTGGCTTAATTCGACCGAATTGATCGTCTATGTCTAAAAATTCAGCAGGTCTTAAAGACGCCATCTGCAAGGCTTCTGCTGGAGTTCGGCCCGTCTGAAAAATAGTATTTCGAACCGCCGTTGCCATGTCCAAATCAGACCCCGCTAAGGTGCCATCTTCTGTGGTGACCTTGCCATCACTGCGACGTACTTTTTTTCCTAAAAACGCCATCTCGGTTTCAGCTGAACCAACACTTTGAATCGCATCCGTCACCAGCATGATGTGCTCGCAACCTTTTGCTGCAATCGCCACTCTCATAGAGGCTGGATGAACATGATGACCATCGGCAATCAAGCCACACCAAGTTGGTTTGCCTGTTTGTAAAGCGGCACCAACCACGCCGGGCTCACGGCTTGTCAGTGGTGTCATGGCATTAAATAAATGCGTAAAGCCTCGGGCACCACTGTTTACAGCCGCCATTGCTTGTTCATAGGTTGCCGCAGAATGTCCAATACAAACGATGGCTCTTTCAGACACTAACCATTCGATAAAACCTGCCCGTACCTGTTCCGGCGCCAAAGTTACCATCAGTTTTCCACGGCGACTGACATCCAATAATGTCGCGAGAATGTCTTCATTTGGCTGACGAAGTTGATATTCATTATGAACCCCTTTACGCACAGGGTTTAAATAAGGGCCTTCATAATGCAAACCTAAGACGCCGCCCATCTTTTGTGAGAGAGCCTCATTCACCGCGTCATGCGCCTCAGACATAATCGTATAGTCATCAGAAATCAGTGTCGGCATCATAGCAACCGTGCCGAACTGCGCATGACTCTGAACGATTTTTTCCAAGGCCGATAATGTTGGCGTATGGTTAAACAAGGTGCCGCCGCCGCCATTGACATGCACATCGATAAAGCCCGGAGCGAGAATTTCCACGACATCAGTGGCGGTATTACTTGGCGCTTGCGTGGCAACGATTGACGCAATTTGGCTGCCGCTAAACGTCACTTCTTGGTTGCTCAGCCACTGCTCGCCATCAAACAGCCGTCTTGCAAATATTGTCGTCATATTGCCATCCTTCCAATCTGTTCTTTGGCCATCAATATCGCCCCTGCCATTGCGTCACCTTTGGATTCGCATAAATACGTAAGGTAGTGTTTCGGCAAGTAAGGCTTAATGACGTCTGATACGCCACCAGCGAGCACGATTTGCTTTGCGCCTTTTGCAATCAAACAATCTAAATATTGACTAATCCAAACCACTTGTTCATGGACGATTTTCAACGCGACAGGGTCTTTTTGCAGAGCAAATTCGAAAACTTGAATGGCAAAGGCTCCGTATTCTTTTGGTAACGGCTGACGATTTTGGAACAATACATATTCCTCTGGCGATAAAGAAAACTCGGCATTAATACTGTCTGTCATTGGCGATGTGGGCGAGATTCCATCAAGCGCTGCCAATGAATGCTCTAAAGCAGACAGCCCAATACGAGCACCACTGCCTTGATCCGATAACGGAAAGCCCCAGCCGCCGACAATATGAAACCGTTCATTCTGATAAAAAACGCCACAGCTGCCCGTACCTAAAATAAGTAAAGCACCATCTTGTCCATCAAATGCACCAAGACAAGCAGAATGCGCATCGGTCAATAAATAACGACGCCCAAACGGGGACGATTGAGCAATAACCAGTTCTTGCTCAAGTGGCTGATTTGCCCCAGCAAGCCCAAGTCCAAGCGTGATTTTGGAATAATCATTAGGGTCGATATTCCCTTGATGACACGCTTCTAAACAGGCATTGGTTATATTTTGCCACGCGGCTTCAATACCAATACGTGGATTACCGGAGCCCGCGACGGCTTCGCCTAACACCGTCCCCTCACCGTTAACGAGACGTGCACGGCAAAAGGTTCCACCGCCATCGACGCCAATATACAGGCCTGTCATAACAAATTTCCTTCATGTAACTGCTGGCGCTTTTCTTCACACCATAAATAATATTCTTTTAACGACAGCAAACTGGCCGCCTCTTCGTCTAATATCACGATCGATTTTTTATGCTGTTGCAAAACGGACGCTGGGCACATGGACGTCAGTGGCCCTTCTATCATATCTTTCACCGCTTGCGCTTTGCCTTTTCCTGTCGCCATCAGCAAAATAGCGCGGCTCTCCAGAATAGTACCAATCCCCATGGTAATGGCTAAGTGGGGCTGAAACTCTCCTTTGGTAAAAAAACGCTTATTGGCTTCTACCGTCGATTTAGACAAGGTTTTAATCCGCGTTCTTGACGCAAAGCTGGACGTGGGCTCGTTAAAGCCAATATGTCCATTCACACCAATGCCCAGTATTTGTAGATCTATGCCGCCTGACCTCTCGATTTCTGACTCGTAAGCCTTCGCATTACGAGCAAGAACCTCTGGATCCAAACTGTCCGCCAAAGGAACATACGTATTGGCAGAATTAATATCGACAAGATTAAATAAGTGCCGATTCATAAAGGCGCGGTAGCTTTGCTCATGACACTCAGAAATACCAATGTATTCATCTAGATTGAAGGTTTTCGTATTTTTAAAAGAAAGCAAACCCGCTCGGCAGCGGCTGACTAATTCATCATAAAGCGCAATCGGTGTAGACCCCGTCGCTAGCCCAAGTATCGAGTTGGTATTTTCTGTAACCACATCCACTACACTGTTGGCAGCGTACTGAGCCACATCATTAGGCGTAGGAAGAATAATAACCTGCATAAACATTTACCTTTAAAGCATTTGCCATCAAAACAACAATACCAATATAGAACCTTTGATCTATAAAGGTCAAAATATTTTCTATTTTTTGGTATATTTATTTGCTTGCGTGCAATATTGGTGCTAATTTCTAAAAACAAACAATACCTAAAAAATACCAATTGAAGGTATTTAATAATAAAAAACCAAGAAAATCATCAACACAATCGGAGAACAACCATGCTGAATGCTCATTCAATCCTGTCCGTATCAAAGTATGCTCTCGCTACTGCTGTTGTTTTAAGCAGTGCAGGCATGGCAAATGCGGCAGGAACCTTAAACATTGAAAGCTGGCGTAGTGACGACGCCAACATTTGGTCAGACGTTATCATTCCCGCCTTCAATAAAAGCCACCCTGGCACAAAAGTCTATTTCTCGCCGACACCACCAACACAATACAACTCTGCTCTACAAGCAAAACTTCAAGCAGGTACGGCTGGCGACCTTATTACATGCCGCCCCTTTGATACCTCATTAACCCTTTATAAAGAGGGTTATTTGGACAAGCTAAACGACCTTAAAGGACTTGGTGAATTCTCTGACGTGGCGAAAAGTGCTTGGGTCACCGATGATGGACAAGATCAATTCTGTTTACCTATGGCGTCTGTTATTCATGGCTTCATTTATAACAAAGAAATTTTTAAAGAATTGAATCTATCTGAACCAAAAACACGCGATGAGTTCTTTAAAGTACTCGACACCATCAAATCTGAAAGTCGCTACACACCTCTTGCTATGGGCACAGCGGACCAGTGGGAAACCGCCACGATGGGCTTTCAGAACATCGGTCCAAACTATTGGAAAGGCGAAGCAGGTCGTAAAGCACTTCTAGATGGCAACGCCAAACTGACGGACAAACCGTACGTGGATACGTGGAAAGAGTTAGCGAAATGGAAACCGTATCTTGGCAATGGCTTTGAAGCACAGAAATACTCTGATTCTCAAAACCTATTCACACTGAGTCGCAGCGCGATTTATCCAGCAGGATCTTGGGACATTCAAACATTCAACAATCAAGCCGATTTTGAATTTGGCGCTTTCCCACCACCAGTCGCAAAAGCAGGCGATACTTGCTACATAAGTGATCACACAGACATTGGTATTGGTATCAATGCTAATTCGAAAAACAAAGCCGCCGCACGTGAATTACTAAATTGGATGACAAGCCAAGAATTTGCGGAATTGTTTGCCAATGCGGTGCCAGGCTTCTTTCCATTGTCGAACCATAAAATTGCAATCAAAGACCCAGTAGCTCAGGAATTTATCAGCTGGCGTGACGATTGCGAGTCTACGATTCGTAACTCTTACCAGATCCTTTCTCGTGGCACACCAAACTTAGAAAACCAACTTTGGAACGTCAGTGCGCAAGTTATCAATGGCACAATGACGCCAGAAGCTGCCGCGCAAGAAACGCAAGAAGGGTTAGAGCAATGGTACGCTCCTCAACAATAAGCTAAGCAAACCATGGGAGGGCAAATGCCCTCCCTATTTTGATGATTCGAGACGTTACTATTATTTGAGACCGCACTATTATTCGAGACAGAGCTATGACTCAACCAAACCACCAAGACGAAAAAAAGCCCTTTCCATGGCACCTCGTCGTTTTCCTGACACCCGCGTTGCTGGTTTACGTTACGTTCAGCGTTTACCCATTACTCGACACACTTTTTTTAAGTTTGTTCGACACCCAACGAGGTGAGAGTACTTTTGTCGGTCTGCAAAATTTTATTACCTTAGTGACAGACGATAATTGGTCCGATGCTTTTTGGAATGCACTGCTTAACAACTTTAAGTTTTTTGCCATTCATATGCTGCTGCAAAACCCGATAGGGTTGTTACTTGCCGTGCTCTTAAGCTCGCCAAAATTACGTTTGTCTGGCACGTATCGCACACTTATTTTTATGCCAACCATGCTGTCCGTGGTAATCATTGGCTTTGTTTGGCAACTGCTTCTCAGCCCAATCTGGGGGATTTCTGAAAACTTCCTGTATAGCATTGGCCTTGGTCACTATTTTGATGCTTGGCTAGGCAAAGAAGGCAGCGCCTTAATTACCCTCAGTTTTATTTCTGTTTGGCAGTTTGTTGGTATTCCTATGATGCTGATTTACGCCACCTTGCTGAACATTCCTGATGACATCGTTGATGCGAGTGTGGTCGATGGCGCAAACCCATTGCAGACCTTTTGGTACATCAAATTACCCTTGATCTTACCGACCATTGCCATGGTTTCGATTTTGACCTTTGTCGCGAATTTCAATGCCTTTGAATTGATATACGCCGTGAAGGGCGCCTTAGCAGGGCCTAATTTCTCCACCGATTTGATGGGGACTTTCTTTTACCGAACCTTCTTTGGCTTCCAGCTTCAACAAGGCAGTGCCAGCATGGGCGCCGCGGTTGCCACTCTAATGTTCTTAATCATTTTAGTGGGTGTCATGCTGTTCCTTTTCTTTGTTCAACGTCGCATTCAGCGATTCCAATTTTAGGAGGCAGTAATGAAAATTTTCAATGATCTTTTGTCTTCCTCACCACGCAACGTATCAAAAAGTGTCACGGTTCACGCCATTTTGTTGGCTTATACCGTTATCGCCCTGTTCCCGATTGTCGTCGTTATCATTAATGCGTTTAAAACCCGTAAAGCGATTTTTAAGGACCCATTGGGATTGCCTGACAGTAGCTCTTTTACCTTAGCGGGTTTTGAAGAAGTACTATTGCGTTCAAATTTCGGTTTGTATTCATGGAACAGTTTGGTGGTCACATTGATTGCTGTTGGCTTGGTTTTGTTGCTGGGTGCCATGGCGGCTTGGGCATTAACTGAATATAAGTTTCGCGGCAATTTTGTTGTCACCTTCTTATTCGCCATGGGCATCATGATTCCAATTCGACTCGGCACAGTGAGTATTCTGAGTTTGATGGTCGAACTGAACCTTGCCAATACCCTCACCGCTCTGGTGCTGGTGTACATCGCACAAGGCTTGCCTCTCGCGGTGTATATATTGTCTGAGTTTGTACGCACCATTCCGAAGGAACTTACGGAAGCGGCGCGATGTGATGCGGTCAGTGAATATAAGATTTTCTTCTGCATTATTTTGCCACTGCTTAAACCTGCGATGGCAACGGTAGCCGTCTTTACCATGATCCCAATTTGGAACGATTTGTGGTTCCCACTCATTCTGGCTCCTGGGGAAGAAACGCGCACCATAACCCTAGGCGTACAGCAATTTGTTGGCCAATACGTAACGAACTGGAACTCGGTACTGTCTGCCCTCACTTTGGCGATTGTTCCCGTGCTGATCCTATACACTATTTTTTCAAGACAACTGATCCGCGGCTTAACCAGCGGAGCGGTCAAATAAACACACTATCTTGACCGTTGGAGACTCATTTTATGGCAAGTGTAAAACTCAATAACATTAAAAAACGTTTTGGCGATGTGGACGTATTGCATGGCATCGACCTAGACATAAAAGACGGCGAATTTGTCGTGTTGATCGGCGAATCAGGGTGCGGTAAATCGACCTTACTTCGTTTATTGTCAGGACTTGAAGACATTACGGAAGGCGACCTGTATATCGATGGCGAGCGCGTCAATGGTCGTTCGCCAGCGAAGCGTGGCATCGCCATGGTGTTTCAATCTTACGCTTTGTACCCACATATGAATGTGTTTAAAAACATGGCGTTCGGACTAAAAATTGCCGGCAAAGACAAGGCATTTGTGAACAACAAAGTACTCGAAGCGGCAAAAAAATTGAAAATAGATCACCTGCTGAATCGTTTACCTCGTGAGCTTTCCGGCGGCCAACGCCAGCGTGTAGCGATTGGTCGCGCTATTGTTCGTGACCCTAAAGTCTTCTTGTTTGACGAACCATTGTCTAATCTTGATGCGTCGCTTCGTGTGCAAACTCGCGTTGAACTTGGCAAGTTGCATCAAGAACTAAAAGCCACCGTGGTTTATGTTACCCATGATCAAGTTGAAGCCATGACATTAGGCGACAAAATCGTCGTCATGAACAAAGGCCGAGTAGAGCAAGTTGGCTCGCCTTTGCATTTGTATCATCATCCACAGACACAGTTTGTCGCGGGATTTATTGGCTCGCCAAAAATGAATTTCCTCTCCGCCAGAATTACCGAAGTAGGCCCCGAAAACACGCAAATCATGTTAGAATCCGGCCGCGTTATTTCTGCCGCCATCGATAGCTCAAGTTTAGAAAAAGGCGTTCACGTTCAATTAGGCCTTCGTCCTGAGCACATGTCTGTAACCTGCGACGAGAATACGCTAGAAGGGAAAATTACGCTGGTAGAACACCTTGGAGAGCAATCTTACTTATACGTAGATATACAACAAGAAGGCGAGTTTGTGCTAAAGGTAGATGGCGATAACCAATACCAAGCGGGCGATAACGTTACGTTTGGTATAAAACCAAACAGCTTGTATCTGTTTAATCATCAAGGTCATGCTTTACCTCGAGTAAATTCCAACTTAGAAACAAAGCCGCTTCCCTAATTAGGGAAGCGTACGTTGACAATATGGGGCACTCCCCTTTGGAAAATAGAATGAGTCAAAATCGGGTTAATTCATTATTTGGTGCGCCTGAGACCTTGCGAGAAAAAGGCATACCGCTCTACATTCAAGTTAAGAAAGCCATTCAAGCCGCCATAACTGAAGAGCGAGTTTCCGGCGGGGATACCTTACCGCCTGAGCGCGATCTTGCTAAGTATCTGGACGTTTCTCGCGTGACCATTCGACGGGCCATTGATGAGCTTATCAAAGACGAAGTCTTAACTCAGCGCCAAGGCGCGGGTACCTTTGTGAGTGAACGGGTTGAACAGCCTTTAAACCATTTACGCAGCTTTACCGAAGTCATGGAGGCGCGTGGTAAAACCATCACTTCAAAGTGGCTGGACCGCTCTTTAGGCATGCCTCACGAAGACGAGTGTAAAGCGCTTAAACTGGCGCCAGACCAAGAAGTGGTGCGTTTTTATCGCTTACGTTACGCGGACGGCAAACCCATGGCACTAGAGTTAGCCACCATTCCTAGTCGCTATATTCTTAACCCATTTGCTATGGAAGGATCGCTTTACGACTTATTGGAACAACAAGGTTGTCGACCGGTCCGAGCGCTACAAAGACTGCGTGCCGTGAGTATTGATGAACAACGGGCGAGTTTGCTGGATATTCCTCAGCTCAGTGCAGCATTGTACATAGAACGAACCGGCATCAATCACGAAGGTACCCACGTCGAATTTACTCGTTCATGGTTCCCTGGTGATTCCTACGACTTCGTTGCGGAGATTCGAGACACGCTTTAAGACAAAGGCCTAATCTTAGTAAATAGATCACTTAACCAGCCAACGTCTTTTTCTTAGCGCAATGAATACGTTAACACTACACCGTATACGCCGTGATTTTTCGGCACTCATGGGGCGACCGTGATACCAGCCTTGATGAAGATGGATGCCGATGTGGTTGATTTTCTCGCTGTCGCCTTTGGTTTCAATGCCTTCTGCAATTATGTAACACAACGCTGCGTTAACAATCCCCTGTATATAGATCCGAAATAGAAGCAATAAAAGACACAACGTCGTTAAGACGGCTTTCCACTTTTACAAAGTGGAACTGCCTCTCCTTATCTGTCGCCTCAAACGTTCTTTGAGGCTGCCAAGTATTCCCCATGAAAAAACAGAGGCAACTAATATTATCAACACAGAAAAATTAATAAAAAACGTTAACAGCATCCTTGATTTTTGGGTCATGAAACATCCAATCCAATATTACTTGCTCTTGTGTTCTATATTTATAGCAAGTTACTAGAAAAAAAGTACATGATATTTGTAATTAAAAATACAGACGATTCAAATAATAATAATAACCTTTTCTTAAAGTACTGAAACATAAGGTATTCATAAGGTTCTATACGTTAAAACGAAGATGTAGTAAATTAAAAATTACTACATAGAACCTATGTCTTTCGCCTTTATGCACCGTCTTTTGATTTTCATTACGAGGGTGATTTATAATATTATTCCAATTAAATTGGTCACTTCTTTTACGGTCAAAGCAATATTATTTTTCGATGCTGCCCATAACTTTTAAAATGAATACAGGATCCATTCACTCCACTCTTTACTATCCATATCGCATGAGATTTTTCAGTATGAGGAACTCAGGTACATTGATAGAAATACACCTGAGTTAAAACACTCTTTTCCCAACGGAATAAGAGTTAGTGCATATTATTTGTTACTTGAAATCTAAAAATGATTTTCAACAAGCACATCTGATAATGGAAGCTGACCCGCTCTAGGATACGCCGCTTTCTCTGCATGACCGATTGCTATCATCATGGCAATAACGTGACCTTTTGGAAGTTGTATTAATTCGGCCACTTTTTCTCGGTCAAAACCTACCATAGGGCAAGAGTCATAACCCAGCCCCTTCGCGGCTAGCATCATTGTTTGCGAAGCAATACCACATGAACGCATAGCTTCATCTCGTTGAATTTGCTCTTTTTTATTATAAAAATTGTACATCATTGGCAAAAGCATATCCTGAGTTTCTTTAGGGCTATTTGCAACGTAGCGTTCTGGACGATCATTCCAAGCGTCAACATTGGCACACAATACAAATAGCTCAGCAGCTTCTGACACTTGAGCCTGCCCCCAAGCAGCCGCTTTTAAATTTTCTCTTTGCTCAACTTCTGTGACTCTTACAAAACGCCAATGTTGGATATTGTAAGATGTCGGAGAAAGTAATACAGAGTCCATTAAAGCCTTATAATCTGCTTTAGACATTTTGGTATTAGCTTGATAATGCTTAACCGCTCGTCGCTGTTCTATTGCTTGAAAGATATCCATGTGACTTCTTACCCTTTTATTATTGAATAGCGATCACGTCGAAGGCGAGTGATCCGTTAAGAAGTACTTTATATTGTTTTCAATTGACAAATAAATGGGGTAATAAGAAAATGATTGTTGCGTTTAACTCAACAATAGTGACTATATGGAAACTTTTTCAGCCATACCTATTTTTGTCGCTGTCGTAGAGAAAGGCAGTTTTTCAAAGGCAGCAGAAAGCTTAGGTACAAGTAAATCAGCGGTTAGCAAACGCATTAGTTTGTTAGAAAATACGTTGGGAGTGAAGCTACTCCATAGAACGACAAGGACACTAAGCCTTACAGAAGCTGGTGAGCAGTACTTTCATCATGCTGTTAAAGCTCTTGCTGCTGCATCAGAGGGAATTGACTCCGTCACTCAATTACAAGGAAAACCTAAAGGTACCTTAAAAATCAGCACACCGATGTCATTTGGCCGTTTACATTTGGCCCCATTAGTAACGGATTTTTTAACGCACTATCCAGATATAAAGCTCAATATGATCATGGATGATAAAAAAGTGGATTTAGTGGGAAGTGGTTTTGATGTTGCTATTAGAGCCGGAGAAATGAAGGACTCTACATTAATCGCCCGCCCCCTCGCCTCTTGCCGAAGTATCGTTTGTGCCTCTCCGGATTATTTAAAAAAATACGGTATTCCGACGTCTCCTGAAGAGTTAATAAATCATAATTGCATACGCTTTATTTATGATTACAACGGAAATGACTGGGTGTTTCATCACGATAAAAAAGTACAAAAGGTCAAAGTCGATGGCAACTACCAGGTCAACAATAGCGAGGCGCTACAAGCAGCAGCATTAGCAGGGTTAGGGATTGCTAAAATCCCCACCTTTGTCATCGGGCAAGATATTATTAGTGGACGACTTATTCCTCTTTTTGAAAACCACTCACTTCCAACACACACTTTTTATGCCGTTTTTCCTGAGCGTCGTCATTTACCAGCAAAAGTGCGTGTGTTTCTAGACTTTATTACAGATAAGCTTAAAGGTGATCACCCTTATTGGGAGGTTAACTACATAAAATAAAATGATCGTCATTCTGATCCGTCTTTCAATTTCCCATACTTGTACACTGTATTTCGGCTCACTCCCGCCGTTTTTGCGGTTTGTGAAACGTTGCCTTTAAATTCACTTAACAGCCGAGGAATTAACCTTTCTAGCGGCTCATTTTGTCCTGTCGCTGAATCGAGCTCAGGTGCGTCGGACTCCCCCATCGCGTCTAAATCATCAAAGAAGTCATCAGGCAAATGCCAATCTTCCAGTACTTCTTCATCAGCCATCGCCATTCCCACTTTTAAAACATGGGCAAGTTGTCGCATATTACCGGGCCAAGGGTGTTTCACCAAAAGATTGACCATGGCTTGTGATAAAGCAGGGCCAGGCTCTTCTTTGCGTAATCGGTTATGAAGGTACTGAATCAACTCCGCTTTATCAGATCGTTTGCGTAGGGCTGGCAATTCTATGTTTAAACCAGAAATTCGATAATATAAATCTTGGCGGAAACGCCCTTCTTTGACTTCTTCTTTCAATGTGCGGTTGGTGGCAGAAATAAGCTTAATATCAACTGGAAACACATCAGTCGAACCAAGTGGTGTGACCACTCGTTCTTGTAAAACGCGCAATAGGCGAGACTGAACGGCCATTGGCATTTCACCAATTTCATCTAAAAATAAAGTGCCGCGATGAGCGCGACGAATCAGGCCAATAGAGCCTCTATTTTGAGCACCGGTAAACGCCCCTTTTTCATAACCAAAAAGTTCAGACTCCACTAACTCAGCAGGAATCGCGGCACAGTTCACTGCCACCAGCATTTCTTTGGCGCGAGAGCTATGATAATGTAAACTGCGGACGAAAATTTCCTTTCCCGCGCCCGTTTCACCGTGAATCAAGATGGGAATGTCTTTCTCCATGATTTTGTGGGCTTGCCGTACCAAACGCTCTACACGTTCATCCCCATGTTGTAATTCCGCCAATGGAATGACGTTATCTGGTATTTCTGTTGACGCACTATTTTCTTGTTTCTTCACCTTATCAGTGGCCGGCTTTTTTTCATTCATAACAATAGTTTCTGCCTGTGAAGGGGCGACATAATCGGTGCGCATACGAAAGTCTGGAACACGCATAATCTGTTGTACGGGCGGGATGACTTTGACATAAAACTGATAACGCCCCATGGCGATCAACTTCATTGGCAAACTAAAGGGATGATGCTTAATTTCACGCATCTCAATATCAAATATTTGATTAATATTGAGTAGAGCCAAATCGCGCGCGAGCACCACTTCTGCACGACGATTAGCCGATACAATGGTGCCGCTTTCATCCAGAACCAAAATGCCAGACCAATGACTGTCTAAACTGACGACATTGGTATTAAAACTCAGAATAAAATGCTCTTGCTGAAATGCCGAAAAAATCAGGCGATTTTCAACACTTAAAGACATGAGCTTTACCATTCCAAAAGTATGATCTTGCGGTAGATAAGCATCCGATGATATATCCAATACACCGACTAAATCGTTTTTTGCGTTATAGATAGGCGATGCCGACCCCACCATAAAACGGTTGGCGCGTAAAAAGTGTTCATCACGGCCAACTTGAATTGCTTCACCTGTAATCAGCGCCGTACCAATGGCATTTGTTCCAACGCCCATTTCAGTCCATTGATTGCCACCAATTAAACCGTGCTCCTCTGCGCTGCCAAAGCGCGGCTGTCCCCACGTATTCAACACGTGTCCCTGGCGATCTGCTAAAACGATCATACAGGCTGAATTACTGAGGATATTTTCGTAGTACGGCAGTACCTCGTTTTCCGTGGTTTCCAATAGGCTGCGGTGATGGTCCATCAAGTCGTTCAAAGTACCTTTCGGCAAGGTCGCAAAATCTGGACGGCTACTATGATCCAGTCCAAATTGCTCACAACGATACCAAGACGCTTGAATTCGCTCTTTGTGTGTCTGAGTAAGACTCACATCAGACGCAAGGTCTATGTCTGCAGATGCGCTAACGGTTTGTTTTTTTTGCTCTTCTTCGTTTTGCATTTCCAACTCCAACTCAGTAAATCAAACGCCTTCTACTGTGCACGAAATGTTCACTATAATAGGAGAACTGTAAACACTTTGAACAGCTATGAACAGTCATTTTTCGAAAAGGAAAGTCATAAAGAACGGCACAAAATCAATAAAATATTATTATATATCAATAGCTTGAATTAAAATAATAAGTGATATTTTTTTTTGGCACGGCTTCTGCAATGTATTTACTTAATCAGAGTGTGTTCACTTTTGAGCTTTGCAAAGGCCAACAGCATGATCACACATAAAAAAACAATAACAACAAAAAGGTACTGACAATGTCTCTGACGCTGCAGAATGTATCGCGCGTTGTTGATGGTGAGACTTGGATCGACGACGTTAATATGACGCTCGAACCTGGCTCTTTCAACGTTTTACTTGGACGAACACTGTCTGGTAAAACCACGCTTATGCGACTCATGGCTGGCCTTGATAAGCCAACTAAAGGAAAGATACTCATGAATGGGGTGGACGTGACCGGTGTAGCCGTTCGCGAACGCAATATTTCCATGGTGTATCAACAATTCATTAACTACCCCAACCTCACCGTATACGAAAACATCGCATCGCCGCTTCGTTTAGCCAAGATGGATGAAAAAGAAGTGGATCGTCGCGTACGAGAAACCGCAGAGATGCTTCGTATAGATCCCTTTCTTGATCGCTTGCCTCTACAACTATCTGGTGGACAGCAACAACGTACCGCCATGGCAAGAGCCTTGGTGAAAGATTCTCAAATCATTTTGTTCGATGAGCCTCTGGTTAACCTCGATTATAAATTGCGAGAAGAGCTACGCCAAGAATTACGCGCTCTCTTTAAAGTCCGTAACTGTATCGCTATTTACGCGACCACAGAACCTAACGAAGCATTGGCTTTGGGTGGCAACACAGCGGTATTAAACGAAGGTCGCTTACTGCAAATGGGGCCAACGGCTAAAGTCTATCATCAGCCAAAAGACATCATCACCGCGGAGATGTTTTCTGAGCCGCCGATCAATATTGTACAAGGCCGAGTCAGTGAAGAAGAAGTTACCTTCGACGACACCGTGCACTTTCGTTTAAACAGTGATCTGCGTAGTCTTTCACCTGGCGAATATCAGTTTGGCGTGCGAGCGTCACACATCGGCTTGGTACCTCACGCCGACGATGATTTAGAACTGCCTGTTCGCGTTGACTTAGCAGAAATAAGCGGTTCGGAAACCTTCTTGCACGTACACAATCCACACTTTGATTTGGTACTGCATCTCTCTGGAGTTCACGCTTATCAGGTGGATCAAGAGATTAAGGTCTATTTTCCGACGCACAAGCTTTATGTCTTTGATACACAAGGCAAAATGGTGCATTCCCCAGCACGAATGAGGGATCTATAATATGGCTTCTATTACATTAAATGCATTAGCACACAGCTACATAGAAAACCCAACCAAACCCGAAGATTACGCCATTCGCGAAATGACGCATGTTTGGGAGCAAGGCGGCGCATTTGCCTTACTTGGCCCTTCTGGTTGCGGTAAGTCCACTCTCCTGAACATAATCTCTGGCTTATTGAAGCCCTCTAATGGCGAGATTTTGTTTGATGGTAAACGTGTCAACGAATTAAAGCCCGAAGAACGCAATATCGCACAAGTTTTTCAATTTCCTGTCATTTACGACACGATGACTGTATTTGATAACCTTGCATTCCCTCTGCGTAATATTGGTGTTCCAGAACACAAAATAAAATCAAAAGTACATGAAGTTGCGGAGATTTTAGAGTTATCTGATCAACTAAAACGCAAAGCTAAAGGCCTTTCTGCTGATCAGAAACAAAAGGTTTCTATGGGACGCGGTCTCGTTCGCGACAATGTGTCCGCCATTCTTTTTGATGAGCCTCTTACGGTTATTGATCCACAACTTAAGTGGAAATTGCGTCGTAAACTTAAACAAATCCATGAGCAGTTTAACATCACCATGGTGTATGTGACTCACGATCAGCTCGAAGCGTCTACTTTTGCTGATAAAATCGCCGTTATGTACAACGGGCAAATCGTCCAATTTGGTACGCCACGCGAGTTGTTTGAAAATCCGGCTCATACCTTTGTTGGTTACTTTATTGGTAGTCCAGGCATGAACTTCTTAGACGTCGAGCTAAACGACACGCTGACCTTTGGCGGCCATGAAATTGCCACCAGCGGCGCCATGCTTACGCGTTTAAAAGCCATGAATGCCAGCAACATCAAGATAGGCATTCGTCCGGAGTTTGTTCATGTTTGGGATGGCAAAAATAACGATGCATTTCCAGTAGAGGTGGATTTCGTAGAGGACCTTGGCACTTACAAGATTTTATCTTTCTTGTTTAATGGTCAAACAATGAAAGCTCGCCTTAGCGAAGACCAACAAGTGCCTTCTGGGCAAATCTATGTGAGCTTTCCGGAACAATGGACTAAAGTCTATGTGGACGAGTATCTTGTTGACCTAACCGTTCAGGCTATCGCTGTCAATAACGATAAGGAGACCGACCATGCAAACTAAAGTCGAAAACAATAAGGCGTGGCTCCTTGTTATGCCTGTTTTCCTTATCGTTGCTTTCTCTGCCATCATTCCTTTGATGACGGTAGTTAACTATTCGGTACAGGACATATTTGATCCCTACACTCGCTACTTCGTTGGCACCGAATGGTTCGAACAAGTCATGCTAGACAGCCGCTTACACGAAGCATTGCTGCGCCAATTTATTTATTCCATCACCATTCTTGCAATAGAAGTCCCGCTGGGTATTTGTGTTGCTTTGATGATGCCAACCAAGGGGCGAGGCGCATCGTTGGCTTTGATTCTAGTGGCTATTCCTCTGCTAATTCCTTGGAACGTAGTCGGTACTATTTGGCAAATCTTCGGTCGTGCAGACATTGGGTTATTCGGTGCGTTTATGAATTATATCGGTGTCGATTATAATTATGCCTCCAACCCTACGGATGCCTGGCTAACCGTTGTATTAATGGACGTCTGGCATTGGACTCCCTTGATTGCTCTCTTATGCTACTCCGGCTTACGTGCAATCCCAGAAGTGTATTACCAAGCAGCACGAATTGACCAAGCCTCTCGTTGGGCAGTGTTCCGTCATATTCAATTGCCTAAACTAGCGAATGTTTTAGTCATCGGCATGTTATTGCGCTTTATGGATTCTTTTATGATCTACACCGAACCGTTTGTATTAACCGGTGGTGGCCCTGGTAGCTCAACGACATTTTTGAGCCAAGCCTTAGTACAGCAAGCCATAGGACAGTTTGATCTTGGTCCTGCCGCGGCATTCTCATTGGTGTACTTCTTAATCATCTTGCTCGTGTGTTGGGTGTTCTACACCACCATCATGAACATGCAAAAAGACAAGTAGGAGCGGATCATGACTCAATCATCAACATCGATGTCAAATAAAAACTCTTCACAAGAGTACAAAGCCACCAAAGAACAAGCCCCGGTGTATAGCCGCGCGTCACGTAAGGCTCGCAATGCGAATACTCGTGGACGCTTTGGTCTGGTGCTCTATGTAATTCTGTTGCTATTGCCTATTTATTGGCTCATCAACATGTCATTTAAGACCAATACGGAAATTCTCAGCGGCTTGTCTTTCTTCCCTGCAGATTTCACTTGGGCAAATTACGCCAAGATATTTAGTGATTCAACCTGGTACATGGGGTATATCAACTCAATACTGTACGTTTCCATGAATATGGTGATTAGCTTACTGGTCGCATTACCTGCCGCCTACGCCTTTAGCCGCTATAAGTTCATTGGCGATAAGCACATGTTCTTCTGGTTGCTGTCTAACCGTATGGCGCCACCAGCCGTATTTTTATTGCCATTCTTCCAGCTGTACTCTTCAGTCGGCTTGTTCGATACACACATTGCGGTTGCGTTAGCACACTGTATTTTCACTGTGCCCTTAGCCGTGTGGATACTGGAAGGCTTTATGAGCGGTGTGCCTCGTGAAATAGACGAAACCGCTTATATTGATGGCTACTCCTTCCCGAAATTCTTCGTGCGCATCTTCATTCCGTTGATTCGCTCTGGTATCGGTGTGACAGCCTTCTTCTGTTTCATGTTCTCTTGGGTAGAGTTGTTGTTGGCGCGTACGTTAACATCTGTCGATGCCAAACCTATCGCGGCCATTATGACGCGTACCGTCTCGGCTTCAGGAATGGATTGGGGCCTACTCGCTGCGGCGGGTGTGCTTACTATTCTGCCAGGAATGTTGGTCATTTATTTCGTTCGTAACCATGTCGCGAAGGGCTTTGCCCTTGGTCGAGTGTAAGGAGAATCATTATGGCTTGGATGTCTTGGACATTACCCACTGCTCTATTCTTTATCGGCATTGCTGTGATCTTGGTCGGTATGACCACATGGCAAATTGTCTCACCTTGTGTGGAACGTCGTGGCTTTTTGCCACTGGCAACCACTCGAGGAGATCGCTTATTCATAGGCCTGCTTAGCAGCGCCTTTATCCACCTCGCATTCGTTGCTTTAACGGATGTGAACATCGCGGTGGCAACTGTCCTATGCGCATTTTGGATGATTATCCTAATGCGTTGGGGCTAGAGAAAGTATTCATACTTTCTTACATCAGCGTCCCTAATCAATAGGAACGATGGATTATCTGGCACGGAAGCCAATAAAAAACTAAACTTTGTTGAGGTAATACATGCGCTACAATAAGAAGAAAATTGCACTAGCCGCTTTACCCTTTGCTGTTATGTTGCACTCTGCCAATATTTGGGCCGATGCATACTCTGACGCAGCAGAAAAATGGGTAGATAACGAATTTAATGTTTCCACGTTAACCAAAAAACAACAGCTTGACGAAATGCACTGGTTTACCGACGCCGCGAAAAAATTTCGCGGTATGGAAATCAATGTTGCGTCAGAAACCCTAACAACGCACCAATACGAGTCTCAAGTATTAGCCAAAGCTTTCGAAGAAATCACTGGCATTAAGGTCAACCATGACCTTATTCAAGAAGGTGACGTCGTCGAAAAACTGCAAACGCAAATGCAGTCTGGTCGTAATATCTATGATGCTTACGTAAATGATTCCGATTTGATCGGTACCCATTTTCGCTACGGTAAAGTCGTTCCTATCTCTGACATGATGATGGGTGATGGTCAAGATTATACTTTGCCAACATTGGATCTTGCCGACTTTATCGGTTTGGATTTCACCACAGGTCCTGATGGAAAACTTTACCAATTGCCAACACAGCAGTTCGCTAACCTTTATTGGTTCCGTGCTGACTGGTTTGCTCGTCCTGACCTGAAAGCGAAATTCAAATCTATTTACGGCTACGAACTTGGCGTACCAGTAAACTGGTCTGCTTACGAAGACATCGCTGAATTCTTCACGGATAAAGTGAAAACCATCGATGGCGAGCGCATTTATGGACACATGGATTACGGTAAGAAAGATCCGTCTCTTGGCTGGCGTTTCACCGATGCCTGGTTCTCTATGGCGGGTGCGGGCGATAAAGGCACACCAAATGGTTTGCCTGTTGATGAATGGGGTATTCGTATCAAAGATGCGTGTTCACCTGTTGGTTCAAGCGTCTCTCGTGGTGGTGCTACCAATGGCCCAGCGGCCGTTTATGCAACAACAAAATACGTAGACTGGTTGCGTAAGTACGCGCCACCAGAAGCGCAAGGCATGACATTCTCTGAATCTGGTCCTGTACCAGCTCAAGGTGGCATCGCTCAGCAAATCTTCTGGTACACCGCATTCACAGCTGACATGACGACTCAAGGTCTTCCTGTTGTAAACGAAGATGGCACTCCGAAATGGCGCATGGCACCATCTCCTGTTGGGCCATACTGGGAAGAAGGCATGAAAAAAGGCTATCAAGACGTTGGCGCTTGGACCTTCATGAATTCAACGCCAGACGATCGTCGTCTAGCGGCTTGGATGTACGCTCAGTTCACAACGTCTAAAACCGTCTCTTTGAAGAAAACCTTAGTGGGTCTAACGCCTATTCGTGAGTCGGATATCAACTCACCTGAAATGGCGGCTGCAGCACCTAAATTGGGTGGCTTAGTAGAATTCTACAAAGGACCAGCTCGTAAACAGTGGTCTCCAACTGGGATTAACGTACCTGATTATCCTAAGCTAGCTCAGCTTTGGTGGCAGTATATTTCTCAAGCGGCCAGTGGCGAAGCGACACCTCAAGAAGCCTTGAACGGTCTAGCAGAAGCACAAGACAAAGTAATGGAACGTTTAGAGCGTGCTAACGTACAGCCTCTATGTGGACCGAAAATGAATACACCACGTGACGAAGCTTACTGGTTGGCTCAACCAGGTTCGCCAAAACCGAAATTGGCGAATGAAAAACCACAAGGCGTTACTGTTTCCTATGACGATTTAATTCGCTCTTGGGAATAATATCACCTTACACTCTCTGAACGTTTGACCGGCTTAGGCCGGTCTTTTTTTAAGCAAAATATGGAAAGTCTAGCTTAATGAGTTGATGATTTTTCTTTCCCTACCAGTACTTTCAATTCGTCCTGCAAACTTTCGATTTTTTCAGCCAGTATGTGCTGCTGAGAAAGTGGAATTTGAGATATATCTTGAAGTGAAATCTTCTCTAAATCTTCGAGTAAATTGACCAAATGTGTCATGCCTTCGTCCTGTTTTTTCATGCTAGCTCTCTCCTTAAACTGCGTTTTGACTACTAAACATAGCTAACTTTTAAAGATTACACTGTCATAAATCAGAAAATTTCTGTGAAAAATTAAAACCTTTATTAATTTGGGTCAAATACTTCGCACTAAGTCTTTTCTAATGAAACACTTACGAGCGCTTTAGCCAATCCGAACTTTATCTCAGCAACCAAAATTAAATTCTTTAAAGTTTACGTTAAGCACATTACTACACTGTGATTAGCGCATTTTTTGTAAAACACTCCCCAATTAAAGACCACATCAGGCAGCTTCCATCCACGAGACCATCAACTTAATGATGTCGCTGAAAATCTATATTTAAAAGCGTCGTAACTTAATAATAAAAAAAACGAAAGCCAGAAACGACTTTCGTTTTTTATTTGTTTGTTTGTTTGTTTAAAGAAGGTAACCACCTTCCACTTCTATCACTGCATTTCGCAGAGCGATAGAATCATCACCCAATAGATACATAATAGCACCGACATGGTCAGCCGAGTTTAATCCGCGACCTAATGGCGTTGCCCGAAGGCTTTCAAACAAAGAGTCTTCCTGCTCTTTCGTCATGCCGGCTTTAGATTGAATTTCTGTCGCCGTCACACCTGGACGTACGATATTAATTCGCACCTCTGTGTTCGCCAATTCCATATTCGCCACACGAACTATTGCCTCAAATGCCGCTTTACTGGCAGCATACGTGGCACAACCTTCAAAGCTTTTTGTCACCGCAATACTGGAAATAAACACCACACTAGCCGGTTTCGCGAGACTAGGTAGAAGCGCCTGTAAGGTGAAAAAAGGTCCTTTAGTATTAATTGTCATGGTTGTATCAAATGCGTCTGGCGTCGTTTCAGAAAAGACATCGGGGTAAAAAATACCGGCATTTAATACAACACCATCAATTACTTTTCCCTCGCTTTTTAAGGTTTCACCTAACCAGCGAATTTGTCCTATATCCGCGTTGTCTACAAGATACCCAGTCACACCAAGCGCCACTGACACTCGATCCAACTTAGATTGGTCTCGACCAGTAATAATCACGTTATGCCCCAAATCGACACAATGCTTAGCTAATGTAAAACCGATACCCGATGTCGCACCTGTAATAAGAAATGTTTTTTGGTTCATGCTATTTATTTACCCTAACTATGTGAGAGAACAAACACACATGTTATGGCTTTTTACAGTTTCTAATTAGATACCAATAAAGAAACATTAAGTTTCCCTATTGGAACTTTAAATATTCAGATACATCCCTTATTCTGTTTCTTTCGCTTGCCTATTTACTATAAGAAAATGCATCTATGAAAGCCTTACTGAACCACCTTTCTCATCTGTATTTGTTT